>JAABUQ010000429.1_pt1 | contig 96733 bp, 87 predicted proteins | sample 5560001 | NCBI WGS metagenome assembly JAABUQ01 (sample SAMN10711888, study PRJNA513371) | rock metagenome | isolation source: Antarctica rocks | place: Antarctica: Victoria Land, Finger Mt nord | collected 2015-12-18
CTACTGGTCCCGGTTCCCCGGCCGCTACTTCGCCGGGGACGGGGCCAAGAGGGACGTCGACGGCGACCTGTGGCTGCTGGGGCGCGTCGACGACGTGATGAACGTGTCCGGTCACCGCCTGTCCACCGTCGAGGTCGAGAGCGCGCTGGTCTCCCACCCATGGGTCGCCGAGGCTGCGGTCGTCGGGGCCAGCGACGCCACGACAGGACAGGGAATCGTCGCGTTCGTCATCATGCGGGGCGACGCCGCGACGGCGGCCGCGACCGGTGACGACGACGCGGCCGGTGGGATCGTGGCGGAGCTGCGGGCCCACGTCGCCAAGCAGATCGGGCCGATCGCCAAGCCCCGCCAGATCCTCGTGGTGGAGGAGCTGCCGAAGACCCGCTCGGGCAAGATCATGCGCAGGCTGCTGCGGGACGTCGCCGAGCACCGGGACCTCGGTGACGTGACGACGCTCCAGGACTCCACGGTGATCGGGCTGATCGAGACGTCGCTGTCCGCGGACCCGAGCTCGACCGAGGACTGACCAACCCGACGCGACCAACCCCGACACGACCTGCCCCACGCGCCCGGCCCCGACGCGACCGCCCGCGGCGTAGGTCAGGCGCAAGCGCCGGTCGGGACCGGTGCACCGGCATCCCGCGCCGCGCCGGCCCGGACCGTCGGGGCGATCTGGGCTGCGGTGAGGGCGTACCCGGTCTCCGGGTCGTCCCGGGACATCGCGAAGACCAGCCCCGCGACCTGACCCGAGGCGGTCACCAGGGGGCCGCCGGAGTTGCCCGGGCGGACCACGGTCCGCAGCGTGTAGACCTCCCGCCGGACGCTGCCCCGTCCACGGATGTCCGTGCCCTGCACGGTCTGGGAGCCCCGGACGCGGGCCGGGGACGCCGTCAACGGACCGTCGCCCGGGTAGCCCAGGACGACTCCCGGCGCGCCCCGGTCCAGGCGCCCGGCCGCCAGCCGCAGGGGCGTGACGGCCAGACGACCGCCGTCGACGACCGCCAGGACCGCGACGTCGAGGGCGGGGTCGAAGGCGACGACCTCGGTCCGGTACCTCGTCCCCCGGGACGCTCCAGTCGTCCCCTGCAGGGACACCGTCGGGCCCGTCACCCCGGCGACCACGTGGGCGTTGGTCACCACGTGGGTGGCGTCCAGGACGAAGCCGGACCCCTCGACGGCAGTGCCGCACGCCGGGGCGCTGCCGGTCACCTTGACGGTCGCGGTGGCGGCACGGGCGGCCACGCCGGACCTCGCGACGCTGCCGTCCGGGGCGGCCACCGCCGGGATGCGCTCGGACAGGAACGGCTGTAGCAGCGCCGGGTAGGTGCCGCCGTCCACCTGACGGGACAGCCGCTGCACCCAGTCCCGCGCCCGGGTCGGGACGGCCCCGTCGACGCGGGTCAGCACGCCCGAACCGCGGACCGCGGCCGGCACGACCGGCAGCGCGCTGGCCGCGACCACCACCCCGACGGCCCACAGCACCAGGAGGGTGCCGACCACGCTCAGGCCGGCACCGCCGACGCGGTCGACGGTGCGCAGCGTCCCGGGACGGCGCACCCGAATCCGGTGCCCGACGGCGGCGCCCACCCCGCGGCCGATCCCGGCGACGGCCAGTACCCCCACGACTCCCAGCAGCGAGCGCAGCAGCGGGTGGTCCGCGTCACCGCCGGGCAGGTGGGGCAGGACCACGGGCAGCACGGCGACCACGGCGACCGCGCCCAGGACGGACCCGGCGATCGAGCAGGCCCCGACGGCGAAGCCCTGGCGGAGCCCGGACAGTCCCTGGAGCAGGACCACCACCAGCACGACCAGGTCGAGGATGCTCATCGTGGGTGTCAGACGCCCGGTGCGGCCCGGGAGTTCCCCCGCGTGCCCGACCCGGGCTCGCCCCGCACGCCCGAAGGGGTCGGCGGGGGGCCGACGAGGAAGGCCGACGGGCAGTCGCGGGTCAGTGGGCACCGTTCACACGCCGGCCGGCGGGCGTCGCAGCACCGACGCCCGTGCCAGATGACCCGGTGACTGAACATCGTCCACTCGGCCCGGGGGAGCAGGTCGGCGACGAGTGCCTCGACCTTGACCGGGTCCCCTTCCGTGGTCCACCCGAAGCGGCGGACCAGACGGCCGAAGTGGGTGTCCACCGTGAGCCCGGGGACCCCGAAGGCGTTGCCGAGCACGACGTTGGCGGTCTTGCGCCCGACCCCGGGCAGTGTGACGAGGTCGGCGAGGCGACGGGGGACCACTCCGTCGAACCGGTCGACCAGGGCCTGGCCGAGTCCGGTCACCGCTGCGGCCTTGGCGCGGAAGAACCCGGTCGCGTGGACCAGGTCCTCCAGCTCCGCGCGGTCCGCCCGCGCGTAGGCGGACGCGTCCGGGTAGCGCGCGAACAGGGCCGGGGTCACCGAGTTAACCCGGACGTCGGTGGTCTGGGCGGCCAGGACCGTCGCGACGAGAAGCTCCAGAGGGGTGGTGAAGTCCAGCTCACAGTGCGCGTCGGGGTAGGTCCCGGTCAGCAGCCGGTTGATCCGCCTGGCCCGGCGGGTCAGTGCCAGCGGTGTCTCCCGGGCCATGAGTGCCGCCACCGGGGAGGTCGAGGTCCCGGGCGGCACGGACGGGATGAGCTGAACGGGCGGCACGGGCGATCCTGGCGACACGGGTCCACGGTAGGGCCGGGAGTCTCGCCCACCAGCGGTGGCGAACCGCCCGGATCTCGGGTGCGCTGGGACACTGGGCCGGCCGGGGACGACGGGCGGTCACGGCATCGACCCACAGCGACGGGGGTGGCCAGGGGTGGTCAGCGGACAGGGCGGACAGACGGCCGGGCCCGGCGACCGGAGCCAGGCCGCCGCCCGTCCGGTGTCGCACGGAAGCGTCGCGCGTCCCGTCCCCCCGGCGCCGATCCGCCCCCGTCAGAACAACCCGGGGTCGGCGGGCTCGGCACCGGTGGACGAGACGGGCCTGTTCGGGTGGTTGAGCCCGGCGGACATGACCGCGCTGAAGTCGCGGATGGAGCGCAGGACGGTCCCCCGGGGGACCGTCCTGTTCGAGGAGGGCGGCACCAGCGACCGTCTCTACCTCGTCGAGGCAGGGAAGATCAAGCTGACCCACGCCGCCGCCGACGGGCGGGAGAACCTGCTGTCGGTGCTCGGCCCGAACCAGATGTTCGGCGAGCTGTCCGTGTTCGACCCCGGCCCCCGGTCCGCCCGGGCGAGCGCGGTCGTAGACTCAGTGGTGCTGGCGATGGCGGACGCGGACCTGTTCCCGCTGCTGGCCGACCGCCCGGACCTGGCCCGGGGCCTGCTGCGCCAGCTCGCGCACCGGTTGAGGCGCAGCAACCACACCGTCGCGGACCTGATCTTCTCCGACGTCCCCGGCCGGGTGGCCAAGGCGCTGCTGGACCTCGCGGACCGGTTCGGCCGCCCGGGTCGCAGCGGCCTGCGCGTCACCCACGACCTCACCCAGGAGGAGCTGGCCCAGCTGGTCGGCGCCTCGCGGGAGACGGTCAACAAGGCTCTCGCCGACTTCGCCCACCGCGGGTGGCTCAGCCTGGAGCAGCGCTCGGTGACGCTGTTGGACGTCGAGCGCCTGCGTCGCCGCGCCGGCTGAGACCGAGCCGCCGGGCCGGCTGGGACGCCCGGGTCCTGTCGGAGTGCGCCGATACGCTTCCCGCATGACGACCTGGGAGTACTCGACCGTCCCCCTGCTCATCCACGCGACGAAGCAGATCCTCGACTCGTGGGGCGAGGACGGTTGGGAGCTGGTGCAGATCGTCCCCGGGCCGAACCCGGACAACCTCGTCGCCTACCTCAAGCGCCCGACGAACGCGGGCGCGTGACCGGCGGGCCAGCGGGCGCACTCACCGCCCTCGGCCTCACGCTCCCGCCGGTCCCCTCCCCGCTCGCCGCCTACGTCCCCGCGGTCGCCGCCGGGACGCTGGTCTGGACGGCCGGACAGCTCCCCTTCGTCGACGGCGTGCTCACCTGTACAGGCGTCGTCGGTCCCGTCGCGAGCGGCGCGACGACGGGCTCGACGGCGCAGGGACCGCCGACCGTGGACGAGGAGACGGCCACGGCCGCTGCCCGGACCGCCGCGCTCAACGCACTTGCCGCGGCGGCCGCGGTCGCCGGCGGTCTGGGCAACGTGGCGCGGATCGTGAAGCTCACCGTCTTCGTGGCGAGCGCGCCCGGCTTCACCGGGCAGCCACGGGTCGCGGACGGCGCGAGCCGACTGATCGCCGAGGTCTTCGGCGACGCCGGCCGGCATGCCCGGAGCGCGGTCGGTGTGACGTCCCTGCCTGCCGGCTCACCGGTCGAGGTCGAACTCGTCGCCGTCCTCGGCACCCCGCTGCCCAGCTGACCCCGTGCCCGTCCGGCCCCGCTCGTCCTCGGCCGCCCGCCAACTACCCTCCGCGGTGTGCCCGAAGTCCCCGCAGCGTCCGCTCCAGCCTCCGGGGGGCTGAACCGCTCGACCCGCCTGCACGTGGTGACCGGCAAGGGGGGCGCCGGGAAGACGACGGTCGCCGCCGCGCTCGCCATCGCCCTGGCCGCCCCGGACCGCAACGTCCTGCTGGTGGAGGTCGAGGGCCGCCAGGGCATCGCCTCCCTGTTCGGCGCCGGCCCGCTGGAGTACCGCGAGACCGCGCTGGCCGAGTCGGGCCGGGCCGGCCGGGTGCACGCCCTGGCCATCGACCCGGAGGCCGCCCTGCTGGAGTACCTGGATCTGTTCTACAAGCTCGGGCCGGCCGGCCGCGGCCTGCGCAAGATGGGGGCCATCGAGTTCGCGACCACCGTCGCTCCCGGCGTCCGTGACGTCCTGCTCACCGGCAAGGCCTACGAGGCGGTGCGGCGCCGGGACTCCCGGCGCCGCCACGTCTACGACGCCGTTGTCATGGACGCCCCGCCGACCGGGCGGATCAGCAACTTCCTCAACGTGAACGCCGAGGTCGAGCAGCTGGCGAAGGTGGGTCCCATCCACTCCCAGGCCGCCTCGATCATGCGGGTGCTGCGCTCGCCGCAGACCGCAGTCCACTTCGTCGCCCTCCCGGAGGAGCTTCCGGTGCAGGAGACCGCGGACGGCATCGAGGCCATGCACCGGATCGGGCTCCCGGTCGGGGCTGTCGTGCTGAACCGGATGACGACCCCGCGCCTGACCGAGGCCGACCTGGCGGCCGCAGCGGACGGGACCCTCGGGCGTGACCGCGTCCTGGCCGCCCTGGCGGCGATGAGCGGAGCCGCGGGGTCCACGCGGACCTTGGGCGCCGCCGACGACGACGCCGTGGTGGACGGTCTGCTGGCGATGGCCACCGACCACGCGCGCCGCCTGGTCACCGAGGCCGGGCACCGCGCGGAGCTGACTGCGACCTGCCGCCCCGTCCTGGACCTGCCCCGTCTCGCGGGCGGCGTCGACCTCGCCGGCCTGTACGGGCTCGCCGACACACTCGGCGGGCACCTCAGTGAGGCGGCCGCCGCCGACCTCGCGGACGTGGAGCCGCGGTGAGCGCGCCGCCGTTCTCGCTCGATGACCTGCTGGACTCCGGCGTCTCCACGATCGTCTGCTGCGGGGCCGGTGGAGTCGGGAAGACGACGACCGCGGCCGCGGTGGCGCTGCGGGCCGCCGAGCGCGGACGCCACGTCGTGGTCCTGACGATCGACCCGGCGCGTCGTCTCGCCCAGGCGATGGGGCTGGCGGAGTTGGACAACACCCCTCGCGCCGTTCCCGGCGTCGACACCGCGAAGGGTGGTTCCCTCGCCGCGATGATGCTGGACATGAAGCGCACGTTCGACGACGTCGTGCTCTCCCAGGCCGACCCGGCCAAGGCGCAGGCGATCCTGGACAACCGTTTCTACGCGTCGTTGAGCAGCTCCTTCGCTGGCACCCAGGAGTACATGGCGATGGAGAAGCTGGGTCAGCTCCGGTCCACGGCGGCCGAGCGGGGCGTCGACCTCATCGTGGTGGACACCCCACCGTCCCGGTCGGCGCTGGATTTCCTGGACGCCCCGCAACGACTCGGTTCGTTCCTGGACGGGCGTTTCATCCGGCTGCTCGCGACGCCGGCCCGTGGCTACCTCCGGTTCGTCTCCGCGGGGGTGTCGGCGGTGACGTCGGTCTTCACCAAGGTCCTCGGTGGGCAGGTGCTCAGGGACATCCAGACGTTCGTGGCGGCTTTCGACACCCTCTTCGGCGGGTTCCGGTCGCGAGCCGAGCAGACCTACGCCCTGCTGCAGGGCGCCGACACGGCCTTCCTGGTCGTGGCGACCCCCGAGCCGGACGCGCTGCGCGAGGCCGGGTTCTTCGTCGACCGGCTGCGGGAGGAGTCGATGCCGCTGGCCGGGGTCGTCGTCAACCGGGTCGTGTCCCCGGGTCCGGGTGTTCCCGCAGGCGTCGGTGCGACATCGGTCGACGAGCTCGCGGTCGGCCTCGCCGCACTCGCGGCCGACCAGCGGGTGGAGGTGGACCGTCAGCGACGTCTGGTCGGGGACTTCACCGCCGCACGGCCGGGCGTGCCGGTCGGTTCGGCACCGTCGCTGCCCGACGACGTACACGACCTCCCGGGCCTGCGCCAGGTCGCGGAACTGGTGGCACGGGGAACCACCCGCCGACTTTCGTAGTCTGTTCTGTCGTGGGATCACTCGTGAGTCGTGTGCTGCGGTTCGTCTCGGTCAAGACCAGCCTGCTGGTGGGCTACCTGGGGGTCACCGTCCTGTGCGGTGTGCTGGTCGCGGCACTCGCCCTGCCGGTCATCGCCGTCGTCGCCTACGGCACCAGCCGGGCCGCCGCGGGGATCCAGACGCTCCCGGAGCAGCTGGCCAAACCGCAGCTGCAGGGCTTCACCAACGTGTACGACCGCAACAACAAGGTGATCGCCACCTTCTTCCAGAAGAACCAGCAGCAGGTCCCGCTGACCGCCGTCGCCCCGGTGATGCGGCAGGCCGTGGTGGACATCGAGGACAAGCGGTTCTACGAGCACGGCGCCGCCGACGCGCAGGGGATCCTGCGGGCACTGGCGAGCAACCAGGTGGCCGGGGGAACGGTCGCCGGTGGGTCGACGCTGACCCAGCAGTACGTGAAGAACACCCTGGTGGCCCTCGCCAACGGCGACCCGGCCAAGGTCGCCGCGGCTACCGCGACGAGCAATGGGCGCAAGCTCCAGGAACTACGTTATGCAATCGGCGTCGAGAAGGTGATGACCAAGGACCAGATCCTCGGCGGCTACCTGAACATCGCGACCTTCGGTCAGAGCGTGTACGGGGTCCAGGCGGCGGCGCTCTACTACTTCGGGGTTCCCGCGAGCAGGCTCACCCTGCCGCAGGCCGCGATGATCGCGGGAATGACGAAGGAGCCGAACGCGCTGGACCCGACCGGCCCGGTCCTGGGATTGCAGGACCCCAGGCGCCTCGCCCTGGCCCGGCGAAATGTCGTGCTGGACACGATGCACGCCCTGCACCACATCACCGACGCGCAGTGGCAGGCAGCCCGCCGCAGCCCGCTCGGTGTCATCAACGGCGGTCAGGGGCAGTCCCCGCAGCGCGGCTGCCTGTCCACCGTCGCCGACTGGTACTGCGACTACGTCCAGAACCTCGTCCTCAAGAGCCCGGACTTCGCCGTCCTCGGCGCCACCCGGGCGCAGCGCGAGACGGCGTTCACCAGCGGCGGACTGACCATCCGCACCGCGCTCGACGCGGGGATCCAGGGCCTCGTCGACAACGGGCTGCACTCCCAGGCCAACGCCACCGACAAGCCGGTCGCCGCAACGGCTGTCGTCCGTCCGGGTACCGGCGAGGTCCTCTCCGTCGCCTCCTCCAAGACGCTCCGCCTCGGCGCCCGCGGCCCGAGAGGGTCGACCACGCTGAACTACGCGGTGGAACAGCAGTACGGCTCCTCGATCGGGTACCAGCCCGGCTCCACGATGAAGGCGTTCACCGCGGCCGCGGCCCTGGCGGACGGGCAGACGCTCGACACGGTCATCGACGCGCCCTACCGGGTGGACTTCACCGGTCAGCGGTTCCCCACCTGCTCCGGGTCGGTGACCTCGCCGTCCTACAAGCCCGTCAACTCCAGTCCGAACGAGAACGGCCCGATCACGATGAACACGGCGCTGCAGGAGTCGGTCAACACCTACTTCCTGCTCCTGGAGCAGCAGGTCGGGATCTGCAAGCCGTGGCAGCTCGCCACGGCCGCCGGCCTCACCCGTGGCGAGGTGGGTCTCAAGGCCCCCAAGCCCTTCTACCAGGTCCCCAGCTTCACCCTCGGAGTCGACCAGACGTCCGCGCTGCAGATGTCCGCGGCCTACGCGATGTTCGGGGCGGGCGGGGTCTACTGCAAGCCGCTCGTGATCACCTCGATCGTCCGGGACGGCAGGACCGTCTACGACAAGGGTCCCGACTGCAAGCGGCTGATGCCCAAGGGCGTCGCCGACGCGGTGGCCTGGTCGCTATACCACAACGTCCAGGGTGACCAGGGGGTCTCCAGTACCGCCCGGGGCCTGGGGATCCCCGGTGTCCCCTATGCGGCGAAGACCGGGACGACGGATGACTCCAAGGCCGTCTGGTACAATGGTTTCAACTCCCAGTTCGCGAGCTCGATGATGATCGGGGACTCCACGAGTGGGAGCAACGCAATTGTCGGGGAGCAACTCGGTGGCACGCGGATCCCGAAGGGTGCCTCGGGGGCGTCGGTCGCCGGCCAGGTGTGGCTGGCGGTGATGAAGCCGGTCCTGCAGGCACAGTCGGATCATCCTGGGTTCGTCGACCCGGATCCCCAGTTCGGCGGGCAGACCCCGGGCAGGTCGTTCCTGGACCTGTTCAACTCGCCGTCGCCCTCGCCGACCACCTCCCCGACCTCGTCCCCGGCCGGACCCGTCCCCGATGTCGTCGGCATGAGCCGCGACATGGCCACCGCGACGCTGCAGGCGCAGGGTTTCACCGTCCTGACCGGCGCGCAGCGCTACCCGGACAACGGGGCACCGGCCGGCCAGGTCATCCGCACCTACCCGTCCGCAGGTGCCAACGCAGTTGCCGGCTCGACCGTGATCGTCTACGTCTCGCAGGGCACCGGGTCGCAGGGCACCGGGTCGCAGGCCCCGTCGCCGAGCCCCGGCCCGACCGGTGGCCCGCAGCCGACGACCAGCCCGACACCGAACCCCGCGCCGACGGCGTCACCCGTCTCTGTGCCGACGTCCCCGTCCCCCACCCAGCCCGCGCCGCCGACCCAGCCCGCGCTGCCGACCCAGCCCGCGCCGCCGACAGGACAGCCACCGCCGACCACGCCGACCTCGCCTCCACCCACAGTCGGCTGAGCACGTGGGACGACCACTCGACGGCCGGACGACGCGTGCCCTCGGGCTCGTCGTCGGTGCCACCGCACTGACCGGTGCGGTCACGTTCGGGTGGGGCACCGGGGTCGAGCTGCGCAGCTTCCGACTCCGGCGCGTCACCGTTCCGGTGCTGCCCGCCGGCACCGCCGCGTTGCGGGTGTTGCACCTGTCCGACCTGCACCTGCTCCCCCGCCAGCACCGCAAGCGCGACTTCGTCCGGACGCTGGACCGCCTCGACCCGCACCTGGTGGTGAACACCGGGGACAACATCGCGGCGCCTGACGCCGTGTCGGCCCTGGTGGACACCCTGGGTCCGCTGCTGGACCGGCCCGGCTGCTTCGTCTTCGGGTCCAACGACCTGAGCTCCCCGACCCCGCGCAACCCGCTCCTCTACCTGCTCCCGGAGCACTTGCAACCGCCGCGGCACCACGCGGACGACATGCCCGTGAAACAGGTCCGTGAGCTGTTCACCGCCGCCGGCTGGCTGGACCTGGAGAACGCCGGGGGGACGGTCATCGCCACCGGCCGCGACCTGGGGCCGACGGGACGCGTCGAGGTCGCTCTCACCGGGACCGGGGACGCGCACATCGACCTGGACGACCTGGCGACGGTGACCGGGGCCCCGGTTGGACGGCCTGCCATCGCGGTCACGCACGCCCCGTACCGCCGGGTGCTGGACTGCTTCACCGCCCACCGGTGGCCGCTGGTGCTGGCCGGCCACACCCACGGGGGCCAGCTCCGGGTCCCCGGCCACGGCGCACTGATCAGCAACTGTGACCTGCCCCCGGCGCAGGCGTCCGGGCTGAGCCGCTGGCCACCGGACCCGTCTGGTGGTGCGTGGCTGCACGTGTCGGCGGGACTGGGCACGTCCCCGTGGGCACCGGTCCGGCTGAACTGCCTGCCCGAGGCGACCCTGTTGACCCTGGTCCCCCGGTTCGCTCGATGACCGGATCGCCCGCCGGTACCGTCGGGAGTCCTGTCGACGACGAGGAGCGGACATGCCGGACACTGCACAGCCCACCGCCGAGATCGGGATCACCGGACTGGCGGTGATGGGCGCCAACCTCGCCCGCAACCTTGCCCGGCACGGCTACCCCACCGCGATCCACAACCGCACCAACTCCAAGACCGACGACCTGGTGACCCACCACGGGCACGAGGGCACGTTCGTCCCCAGTCACTCCGCGGCGGATTTCGTCGCGAGCCTGAGCACGCCGCGGGTCATCATCTCGATGGTCAAGGCCGGCCCGGGGACGGACGCGGTCATCGACACCCTCGCCCCGTTGCTCGAACGGGGCGACGTCCTCGTCGACGGTGGGAACGCGCTGTTCACCGACACCGAGCGACGCACCGCCGCGCTGGCCGAGCGCGGGATCGACTTCGTCGGGATGGGGGTGTCGGGCGGTGAGGAGGGGGCGTTGCTCGGGCCGAGCATCATGCCCGGCGGCAGCGTCCACGCCTGGGAGGTCCTCGGCCCGAAGCTGGAGACGATCGCCGCCCAGGTCGACGGCACCCCGTGCACCGTCCACGTCGGCCCCGGCGGCGCGGGCCACTACGTGAAGATGGTCCACAACGGTATCGAGTACGCGGACATGCAGCTGATCGCGGAGTCCTACGAGCTGCTGCGCTCCGGCGCCGGCCAGTCCCCTGCCGAGGTCGCCGCGATCTTCCGGCAGTGGAACGAGGGGGACCTGGAGTCCTTCCTCATCGAGACCACGGCCACCGTCCTGGAGCACGTGGACGCCGAGACGCAGCAGCCCTTCATCGACGTCGTGGTGGACCGGGCGGAGCAGAAGGGCACCGGCCGCTGGACCGTGCAGTCGGCGCTGGACCTGGGCGTCCCGGTCACCGGGATCGCGGAGGCGGTGTTCGCCCGGGTCGTGTCGAGCGAGGGCGAGCTGCGCGCCATGGCCAGCGGGGTCCTGCGCGGCCCGTCCGGGGAGCCGTCCGGCGCTGCGCGCGAGACGTTCGTCGACGACGTCCGCCAGGCCCTGTATGCGAGCAAGGTCGTCGCCTACGCCCAGGGGTTCGCCCAGCTCGCCGCGGCGTCGAAGGAGCACGGCTGGGACGTGGACCTGGGTGCGATGGCCACGATCTGGCGCGGTGGCTGCATCATCCGGGCCCGGTTCCTGGACCGGATCAAGGAGGCGTACGACTCCTCCGGCGGCGCCGAGGGCCTGCCGTCCCTGCTGCTGGACCCCTACTTCGCGGAGGTCGTCGGCAACGCGCAGGACGCGTGGCGACGCGTCGTCGCGGCGGCCGCGACGACGGGGATCCCGACGCCGGGGTTCAGCTCGGCGCTGGCCTACTACGACGGGCTGCGACGGGCCCGGGGGTCCGCGGCCCTGATCCAGGGGCTGCGGGACTTCTTCGGTGCCCACACCTACGCGCGCGTGGACAAGCCGGGCACCTTCCACACCCTGTGGGGGCAGGACAAGAAGGAGATCGGCTCCCGCGAGCTCTCGACCTGAGGTCGCGCGGTGGCCACCTCCTGAAGGGCGGGGGTGGCCACCGTCGATCCGGTAGTGTTCCGTCGAGCCACGGGGTGTGGCGCAGCTTGGTAGCGCGCTTCGTTCGGGACGAAGAGGCCGCAGGTTCAAATCCTGTCACCCCGACCATCACATGGACAGCTTGTGACCGGCCGCACGGGGGCGCCGAATACCGCGTGGGATGATCCGCGCGTGTCAGAACCCGCAGTCCCCGAAGCCGCGAACGACCCCGCCGCACCGGACTGGGTGCGCCGCTTCACCGCCGCCCGGGTGTCCGTCCCGGACTTCGCCGAGGACGCGCCCGACCGCTGCGTCTATCTGTCCAACGTGACCGGCACCTACGAGGTCTACGCGTGGGACCGCGCGCTCGATGAGGGCGCGGACCCGTCGGCGCCCGCCCACCGGCAGGTGACCGACCGGTCCAACGGGACCATCGACGCGGCCCTGCCTCGTGACGGGTCGAGCGTCTGGTGGTTCGCCGACACCGACGGCGACGAGTTCGGGACCTGGCAGCACCAGCCGTTCGCCGGCGGTCCCGACGTGCCCGCCCTGCCGTTCCTGCCCGCCGCCTACTCGGTCGGGCTGGCGTTCGGGCCGGACGGGGAGGTCGTGGTCGGGTCCGCCGACGACGCGTACGGCACCCGCATCCACTGGACCCGCCCCGACGCGGACCCGACCGTCGCCCCCGGCGCGGACCCCGCCACCGGCCGCCCGGACGCCGAGCCCACCGCCGCCCCCGGGGTCACGCCCGTGCTCGTCTACGCCCACGCCGAGTCCGCGGGCGTCGGTGCGCTGTCCCGGGACGGCACCCTGCTGGCGGTCGACCACTCCGAGCACGGCGACTCCCGCCACCCCGCGGTCCGGGTGCTGGACCTGCGCGCCGTCCCCGCCGGTGGCGAGCCCTCGGTGGTCGGGGACCTGTGGGACGGTCCCGGTCGCAGCACCGGGTCGGTGGAGTTCGCGCCGGTCGCCGGTGACCGCCGGCTGCTGGTGGCGCACGAGCGCGACGACCGTCCGGCGCTGCTGGTCTGGGACCTTGCCACCGGCGAGCAGACGCTCGTGGACCCCGGCCTGCCCGGGGAGGTCACCGGCGGGTGGCTGCCCGACGGCCGGGGCCTGGTGCTCCGCCACGACCACGAGGCCCGCAGCACCCTGTTCCGCTACGACCTGGCCAGCGGCGAGCTGGTCCCGTTGCCCACCCCGGTCGGGACGGTGTCCGGGACGACCGTCCGCCCCGACGGTGAGCTGTGGTTCGGCTGGTCCAGCTCCGCGCAGTCCCGGGTGGTGCGCTCGATCCCGACCTCGGGGATGACCGCGACGCCCGGCGGGCTCGTCGGGGCGATCGACGCGGGGGTGGCCGGGGTGGTCCTGCGCCCCACCGGTCCCCGTCCGCCGGACTCGGTGCCGGCGACCGACGTCTGGGCCGACGGCCCGGGTGGCCGGGTGCACGCGCTGCTGCAGGTTCCGGACGACTCGCATGGGAGGCCGGCGGCCGGGTGGCCGCTCTACGTCGAGGTGCACGGCGGCCCGACCCACCACGACACGGACTCCTTCACCCCGGGGACCGCCGCCTGGGTGGACCAGGGGTACGCCGCGGTCCGCGTCAACTACCGCGGGTCGACCGGCTACGGCTCGGTGTGGCGGGACGCTCTGGAGGCCAAGGTCGGGTTCACGGAGCTGGAGGACGTGCTCGCCGTGCGGGACCACCTCGTCGCGACCGGCGTGGCCGACCCGGACCGGTGCGTGCTGGCCGGCGGTTCGTGGGGTGGGTTCCTGACCCTGCTCGGACTCGGCATCCAGCCGGCCGCGTGGGCCGTCGGACTGGCCGCCGTGCCGGTCGCGGACTACGTCGCCGCCTACGAGGACGAGATGGAACCGCTCAAGGCGTTCGACCGGTCGCTGTTCGGCGGCTCGCCGGCCGACGTGCCCGAGGCCTACCGGGTGTCCTCGCCGCTGACCCACGTCGACGCGGTGCAGGCGCCGGTGCTCGTGCTCGCCGGGGCCAACGACCCCCGCTGTCCGATCCGGCAGATCGAGAACTACCTGACGGCGTTGGACGAACGCGCCATCCCGCACGAGGTGTACCGGTTCGACGCGGGCCACGGTTCGCTCGTGGTCGCCGAGCAGGTCCGGCAGGCGCGGGCCGAGCTGGACTTCGCCCGCCGCGCCCTGGCCGGCGAGAAGGTCGGGTCCGGCTCGTGAGCAGTGCTCCGACCGAAACACGATGGACGCGGTCGATGGTGGCCGCGACGATCGACCACACGTTGCTGCGTCCGGAGGCCACCGACACCGACGTGGCCCGCCTGGTGGACGAGGCGCGGGGACTGGGCGTGTTGGCGGTGTGCGTGTCACCGTCCCGGCTGCCGCTGCACGACACCGGGGACCTGGTCGTCGCGACGGTGTGCGGGTTCCCCAGTGGGGCGGTGACGACGGCTGTCAAGGTGGCCGAGGCGACCGGCGCGGTTGCCGACGGCGCTGACGAGGTGGACGTCGTCGTCGACGTCGGGCTGGTACGGGCCGGGCTGTGGCGGGCCGTGGAGGACCAGCTGCACGCGGTGCGCGAGGCCTGCGGGCCGTCGTTGCTCAAGGTCATCCTGGAGAGTGCCCTGCTCACCGACGAGGAGCTGGCGGCCGGCTGCCTGGCCGCCGAACGGGCCGGGGCCGAGTACGTCAAGACCAGCACGGGGTTCGGGTCCGGCGGCGGGGCGACGGTCCACGCGGTACAGGTGATGACCGCGACCGTCGGGGGCCGGCTCGGCATCAAGGCCAGCGGGGGCATCCGGGACGCGAGCACTGCTCTGGCGATGCTCGACGCGGGCGCGACCCGCCTCGGCATGTCCGCCTCGGCCGCGGTGCTCGACGCCCTGCCCGCCTGACAGCGCCGGGTCGCACTCGACGCCGATCCGGGGCACCCCCCGGTCAGCGCGCGGGGGTCCAGGGGATCCGCGGCGGGTCGTAGGCCGCCAGCTCGGCGGCATCAGGCCGCTGGAACACGGTCGCGTACCGCTCGAGCTCCGCGCGGGGGATCTGGGCAGTGCCGTGCCCGCCGCGGGCGTTGCGGGCATCGACACGGGACCACAGGTCCTCGAACGGCGCGTCGAGGTGGTGTAGTTCGACCGGGACGCCCCGGGACCGGGCGCCGTCACGCAGCAGGTCGCGCTCGTCCCGGCCCCACAGGCCGAACTCGAGGACAACGGTGCTTCCCAGCGCGAGCAGCTCCCACGCCAGGCCGATGAACCGCTGCTCCAGCCGGTAGCGGAACGTCTCGTCGAACACGTCGACGCCCAGGTCCGCGGACCATTGGTCGGGCGACAACGTCACCGCCGGGAGCTCGGCGACGAGCCGTCGGGCGAACGTTGACTTCCCCGACCCCGGCAACCCGTACAGCAGCACCAGCCGCGAAGGCGTGACCACCTGAGCAGTGTGGCAGCGCCGCCCCGCCGGCGGATCAGCCCGGTCCGGGCGCCCTGCGGCCCAGGACACCGGCAAGGCGGACGGCGATCGCGTCCACGTCGACCGTGACGCCCCGGGCCACGTCGAGCACCAGCGGTTCGGCCGCGTCCTCGTGCTCCTGTCCCGTGTCGACGCCGTCGAGCTCCAGGAACAGCAGTGTCGATGTCCACGCCGTGCGTTTGTTGCCGTCGACCAGGGCGTGGTTCGCGGCGAGCGAGTGCAGCAGCGCGGCTGCCTTTTCCCACAGCGACGGGTAGGCGTCCTCGCCGAAGACCGACGCCCCGGGGCGGGCCACCGCCGACTCGAGCAGCCCCACGTCGCGGAGTCCGGGCGGACGCCCGAGAACCACCTGGGCGACGGTGAGGACCTCCGACGCGGTGAGGTAGCGCGTCACAGCTCCGCGAGGCGGTCCAGCAGCACGCGGTTGCGTCGGATCAGCGACGCCGTCATCGCGCGCAGGTCACGCTCCTGGTTGTCCAGATAGGAGCTCACAGCCGTGTCGATCAGCGCCTGGATGGAGACGTCCCGCTCGGTCGCTGCGCTACGAACTCGGGCGTAGAGCTCGTCGGAAGGTCGGTAGCTCATCGCGCTCATACCACGATGGTATCAACGTGCATGTCGGCACGGCGGGACTGTTCGCTGCCGACCGAGGGGTCAGCGCTGCCGGGTACCCGGGACGGCGGTCCGCTGGAACGGCGAGTGGCGCCGCGCCCGGTCACGACCGGTCGGCCCGGTCGGCCAGTGCCCGGCGGTAGACCGCCAGCAGGCCGCGGGCGGTCCGGTCCCAGGAGAACCCGCTCGCGTACGCCAGGCCGGCAGCGACCGCGGCGCCCCTGCCGTCCCGATCCGTGAGCAGCCAGGCCAACGCGGCGGCCCAGTCCCGCGGATCGTGCCCGTCCACCAGCGACGATGCGGTGGCGACGGCACGCGGCAGCCCCCCGACCGAGGCCGCCAGGACAGGCGTCCCACTGGCCTGCGCCTCCAGGGCGACCAGCCCGAAGGACTCGCTGCGACTCGGCACCGCGACGACGTCCACCGCCCGGTAGAGCTCGGCCAGCGCAGGGGCAGGGCGGGGCTCCAGGAACCGGATCGTGACCCCCCGTGGGGCGGCCGCGGCCAGTGCGCGCAGGCGTTCCATCTCCCCTTCCGCCCGGCCCGCCGGCGCCCCGCAGACCACCACGGTCACCCGCGGCGGGTGCCCGGCGCGGACCAGCAACTCCAGCAACGGGCCGGCCGCGGCGATGACGACGTCGGGGGCCTTCAGCGGCTGCAACCGCCCGATGTAGGCGACGACCGGCTCGTCGGGGCTGATGCCGAGATCGCGCCGGGTCGTGCGCCACCCCGTGTCCCCCCGGTCCGCGGGCCTGAAGACGGCCAGGTCGACCCCCGGTTCGACCACCGACACCCGCTCCGGGTCCGCCGCGCACCACCGGACCAGCTGAGCCGCCTCGACGTCGGTGTTCGCCACGAGCCGGTCGGCTGTCCGGGCGAACCCGGTCTCCGCCGCCACCCGGACGGCGGGCTCCGAGCCCGGATCGTGCAGCGCATGGCTCTTGACGGCGGCGAGCGTGTGGGAGGACTGGACGAACGCGGCACCCCACGCGGCACCGATGTGCTGGGCCGCCAGTCCGGACAGCCAGTAGTGGCCGTGGACGACGTCGCACCGCCCGACCGCCGTCAGGACGGCAGAGCCGAACTCCACCGCCGCCGCGGCCTTCGCCGCCGGGTCACGGGCGGCACGGGCCGGTACCTCGTGCAGGTGCACCCCGGTGTCGACCGCACGGGACCTGCCGGGCCCGGTCGTACCGGTCACCAGCTCGACCCGGACGCCCAGCACCGCCAGGGAGTGCGCCGTCTGCAGGACGTAGGTGTTCATCCCGCCCGCGTTGCCCGACCCGGGCAGGTCGACCGGGGAGGTGTGCAGGCTGACCATCAGCACGCGCAGTCCCGCCCCACCGGTCGGGCCCACCACCTCGGGCCGGAACCCTGCCTCGGGCCGCAGCGTCACCTCAGGCCGGGGTGGCGACACCGGCCCGGTCGGCCGCGAGCGCGCCCAACCGGTCGGCGACGAGCTCGGCGATCTGGATCGTGTTCAGCGCTGCGCCCTTGCGCAGGTTGTCGCCGCTGACGAACAGCGCCAGGCCCCGGCCGCCGTCGACGCCCGGGTCGGCCCGGATCCGCCCGACCAGGCTGGGGTCGGTCCCCGCCGCGGCGAGCGGTGTCGGCACGTCGGCCAGCCGCACGCCGGGAGCGTCCGCGAGCAGTGCTCTGGCCCGCTCCGGACTCAGCGGCCGGGCGAACTCGACGTTCAGGGACAGCGAGTGCCCGGTGAACACGGGCACCCGGACGCACGTCCCCGACACCCGCAGGTCCGCCACGTGCAGGATCTTCCTGCTCTCGTTGCGGAGCTTCTGCTCCTCGTCGGTCTCCGCCGAGCCGTCGTCGACGAGGGATCCGGCCAGCGGCACCACGTTGAACGCGATCGGCTCGACGTAGAGCGCCGGGTCCGGCCCGCCGACCGCGGACCCGTCCAGGACGAGGTCGGTGAGCCGGTCCGAGGCCGCGACCGACCGCGCCTGACCGGCCAGCTCGGTGATGCCGGCCAACCCGCTGCCCGACACCGCCTGGTAGGTACTGGCGATCATCCGGACCAGCTGCGCCTCGTCGTGCAGCACCTTCAGCACCGGCATCGCGGCCATCGTCGTGCAATTGGGGTTGGCGATGATGCGGGGCCCACCGTCGGCGAGCGCGACGTCGACGTCGGAAGGGTTGACCTCACTGACCACCAGCGGGACCGACGGGTCCCGGCGCCAGGCCGAGGAGTTGTCGATGACGACGACCCCGGCGGCGGCGAAGCGCGGCGCGAGCTCCCGGGACGTCGAGGCGCCGGCGGAGAAGACGGCCAGGTCGAGCCCGGTCGGGTCCGCGGTGGCGGCGTCCTCCACCAGGACGTCGACGCCGCCCCAGGGCAGGGTCGTCCCTGCCGAGCGGGCGGAGGCGAAGTAGCGGATCGAGGCGACGGGGAAGGCACGCTCCGCGAGCAGTGCTCGCACCACCACACCCACCTGACCGGTGGCGCCGACGATCCCGACGGCCAGGCCACGACCGGTCGCGCCGCCGCCGGACGACCCCGCGAGAGCGGCGCTCACCGGCCCGTCCCGGCGTAGACGACGGCCTCGGGTGCGTCAGCGTCGAGTCCGAACGCCGTGTGGAGAGCGATGACCGCGGCGTCAACGTCACCCGACGGCACGACGACGGAGATCCGGATCTCGGACGTCGAGATCATCCCGATGTTGATCCCGGCCCCGGCCAGGGCGCCGAAGAACGTCGCCGAGACCCCGGGGGAACTGCGCATCCCGGCGCCGATGAGCGAGACCTTGCCGATCTGGTCGTCGACCACCAGGGAGGTGAAACCGAGAGCACCACGCTCGGCGTCGAGCGCACGGACCGCGCGCGCCAGGTCCGCGGTGGGGAGCGTGAAGGAGATGTCCGCGACGCCGGAGGGCCCGACCGGTGCGTTCTGCACGATCATGTCGATGTTCACCGCGACCGCGGCGACGGCGGAGAAGACACCCGCCGCCCGCCCGACCACGTCGGGTACCCCCACGAGGGTGATCTTGGCCTCGCTCCGGTCGTGTGACACCCCGGAGATGATGGGTTCCTCCACGGCGAACGCTCCCCTCTCGGTGTCCGTCGGCCGTGTGTGGTTCCGGGCCGGGCGGGTCGGTGCACTGCTGACGATGGTGCCCGGCCGGTCGCTGAACGAGGACCGGACGTGGATCGGGATGCCGTGCCGCCGGGCGTACTCGACGCTGCGCAGGTGCAGCACCCTGGTGCCGCAGGCCGCCATCTCGAGCATCTCCGCATACGAGATGGTCGCCAACCGCCGGGCCGTGGGCACGATGCGCGGATCCGCGGTGAAGACCCCGTCGACGTCGGTGTAGATCTCGCAGACGTCGGCGCCCAGGGCTGCGGCCAGCGCCACGGCCGTCGTGTCGGACCCGCCGCGCCCGAGGGTGGTGATGTCCTTGGTGGCCCTGCTGACGCCCTGGAACCCGGCGACGATGACCACCGCACCCTCGTCCAGCGCGGTCCTGATCCGGCCCGGGGTCACGTCGATGATGTGCGCCAGGCCGTGCACGGAGTCGGTGATGATCCCGGCCTGGCTGCCGGTGAAGGACCGCGCCTCGAACCCGAGGTCGTTGACCGCCATCGCGAGCAGCGCCATCGAGATGCGCTCCCCCGCGGTCAGCAACATGTCCAGCTCGCGGCCGCCGGGCACCGGGGTGACCTGGTTGGCCAGCTCCATCAGCGTGTCCGTGGTGTCGCCCATCGCCGAGACGGCGACGACCACGTCGGCACCGTCCTGTCGGGCGCCGACGATCCGGTGGGCGACCCGCTTGATGGAGGACGCGTCGGCCACCGAGGACCCGCCGTACTTCTGGACGACGAGTGCCATGTGCGGTCCCGCCTTCCTGGACCGGTCGGGACCGGGTGCTGTAGGGCTGTACAGCTGGGTGGACGGCTGGGTTCTCGGCTGGGACGGGCGTGCGACAGCGGCGCGGGGGCGGTCCGGCGGGCGACCGGACCGCCCCGAGACTAGATGTGGGTTCAGGACTCCAGTGCGGCGTCGAGGCTGATCTCGACCCCGGTGAGTGCCTTGCTGACCGGGCAGGTGTCCTTGGCCACCTGGGCCGCCTTGACGAACGCCTCGGCGTCCATGGCGCCCGCCTCGCCGCGGACCTTCAGCGCGATGCCGGTCAGGCGGAAGCCACCGGCCGGGTCGGCGCCCAGGGACACCTCGGCGGAGACCTCGAGGGACTCGGGGGTCCCACCGGCCTCGGCGACGACGGCGGAGAGCTGCATCGCGTAACAGGCCGAGTGCGCGGCGGCGATGAGCTCCTCCGGGCTGGTGGACCCGTTGGCGGAGTCTGCGGACCGCGTCGGGAACGACACCGTGTAGGTGCCGATGCCGGAGCTGGTCAGCTCGACCTGGCCGGACCCCTTCTCCAGCGTGCCGTTCCATGCGGTGCGTGCGGTGCGGGTCGGCATCGTGGGGCCACCTCCTGCGGAGTCGGTCGGCGCCCTGTCCGGGCGCCGCTCACGCCCGTCGCAAACCACGTCGCCGCCCGGCGCATTCCGGCTCGCGCCCCCGTCGTTAGGGTCCGCGGATGACCAGTCAGCGTCCGGCACGGGCGGTCTTCGCGGCCACCGCGCTGGCGGTCCTGACCGGGTTGGCCCTGCAGCTGTGGTCCTCGGTGCACCTGACCGGCACGCAGTTCACCAGCCGCACCGCGCTGGTGGTCAACGTGTTCTGCTACTTCACGGTCCAGTCCAACGTCATCGTCATGGTCACGACGGCCGCACTGGCGTCGCGACCCGACCGGCCCTCGACCGTCTTCCGGGTCGCCCGGCTGACCGGGGTGGTCGCGATCGCCATCACGTTCGTGGTCTTCCACGTCGCGCTGGCCGGGCTGCAGGACCTGACCGGCGCCGCTGCCACGGCGAACCTGTTGTTGCACACCGTCGCCCCGCTGCTCGCCGTGGCCGGGTGGCTGGTGTTCGGTCCGCGCCGGACCACGTCCCGGGGCATCGCCGCGCTGACGCTCGTCTTCCCACTCTGCTGGAGCGTGCTGGCCCTGGTGCGTGGGGCGATCATCCACTTCTACCCCTACCCGTTCGTGGACGTGCGCGTCCTGGGTTACCCGCGGGTGCTGGTGAACGTGCTGCTGGTGGGTGCTCTCTTCGCCGCGCTCTCCGCAGCGGCCGTCGTGGTGGACCGCCGCATCCCCGCGCGTTCGACGCCCCGGTGACCGCGGCCCGGTGACGCAGCCCCTGACCGTTGCCCCGTGACGGCTTGGCCGGACCGGCTGTGTCTGCACAGCGACGACCCCGCGACCCGCGAGGACCTCACCGCAGCCGCGGAACGGCTCGGTCTGTCCGTGACCCTGCTGTCCGGCGATCCCGCCCTGTTCGCCCGGGAGTGCGCCGGGGTCGGCAGGTCCGCCGTTCGGGCGCCCGGGGGCCTGGTCGCGGCGGCGTCGCGGACCGGCGCCCGCACGGACCTGTGCGGACCGACCCCGGCGTGGTTCGTCGGGATCGATCCGGAGGTGACCGGGCGCCGCTGGGACCTGCTCGCGGTCGCCGACGCCCTTCGGCTGCTCGAGAGCCGGCCGGCGTTCGTCAAGCTGCCCGACGCGAAGGTCCGGAGCTTCCCCGCCCGGGTGCACCAGACACCGAGGACGTTGCGGGATGCGGTGTCGACCCTCCGGGACGCGTCCCGGGTGCGTCTGCTCGTCACCACCGGGTTGCTGGCCATCGAGTCGGAGTACCGGGTGTTCACCCGGGGGGGATCGGCGCTCACCGTCTCCCCGTACCTGGTCGAGGGCGAGCCGTGGGGTCCCCTGCTCCGCACCCACCGTGCGTCGTTCCACGCCGAGGCGCTCGCCTTCGTGGCCGATGTGCTGTCCTCACTGCACCCGGACGACGTCCCGCCGGCGGCGGCCCTGGACGTCGCCCGCCTCGCGGACGGCCACCTCGTGCTGCTGGAGGCCAATCAGGCTTGGGCGGCCGGCCTGTACGGGTGCGGACCGGACGAGGCGCTCGCCGCGGTGCTCACGGCCAACGATCCCCGTTCGGCCGGCCCCGACGGTCGGTGGCGGTGGGTGCCGGACGCCGGAACCTGACCGCGCGAGCGGGTGCGGACGGTCAGCTGGCCAGGACCCGGCGCCCGGAGAAGGCCCGGCCCAGGGTGACCTCGTCGGCGTACTCCAGGTCCCCGCCCACCGGCAGCCCACTGGCGAGGCGCGTCACCCGCAGCCCCAGCGGACCCAGCACCCGGGCCAGATAGGTCGCGGTCGCCTCACCCTCCAGGTTCGGGTCGGTCGCCAGGATGATCTCCGTGACGACCCCGTCGGCCAGGCGCGTCAGCAGCTCCCGGATCTTCAGGTCGTCCGGTCCGACGCCCTCGATCGGGTTGATGGCGCCCCCGAGCACGTGGTAACGCCCGCGGTACTCCCGGGTGCGCTCGACGGCGACGATGTCGCGCGGCTCCTCCACGACGCAGATGACCGCCGGGTCCCGGCGGGGATCCCGGCAGATCCGGCAGGTCGGCTCCTCGGCGACGTTGGAACACACCGAACAGAAGCGGACCTTCGCCTTGACCGTCGTGAGCACCCCGGCCAGACGGCTCACGTCCTCCGGGTCCGCCGCGAGCAGATGGAAGGCGATCCGCTGCGCGCTCTTCGGGCCCACCCCGGGAAGACGCCCCAGTTCGTCGATCAGGTCCTGGACGACGCCCTCATACATGCGGTCCCCGATGGTCCGGGTGGTCCCCGGGGTGGGTGCGGATGTCGTCGTCGACCTCGTCGGTGGGCACGAGCGGGGGGATCGAGGCGGTGGCCGCGCCACCGGGGACGCTCGGGCCGAAGCCCGCGCCGGGACCGCCCGCACCGATGCCGGTCAGACCTCCCAGTCCGCCGAGGTCGCCCAGTCCGCCGAGGTCGCCCAGTCCGGACAGGTCCGGCATCGACTGCGCCATCGCCTGCTCACCGACGACCCGGGCGTGCTCGTTGGCAGCCCGGACCGCCGCGACGACGAGGTCGGCAAGGGTCTCGGTGTCGTCCGGGTCGATCGCGGACGGGTCGATGGTGAGCGAGATCAACTCCCGGTCGCCGGTGACGGTGGCGCGGACGAGCCCACCGCCGGCGGTCCCGGACACGTGGGTGTCGGCCAGGCGGCGCTGGGTGTCGGCGAGATCGGTCTGCATCTGCTGTGCCTGGGCCAGCAGGTCCTGCATCGACCCGAGACCGCCGGGCCCGAACAGGGCTCCGAGCCCGGCCATCGGGTCGACGTCACCGCCCGGACCGTCGGCCTCGTCGTCGGGGTCTGCTGGGCCGGGGGGCAGCTGAGAGGTCACGGCGCAACCGTAGGGCGACGGACCGGCACCCTCCACGTCCACCCGGCCCGGCGGGTGGGACTCAGCCGACGTGCGGACGGGTCTCGATGACCTCGGCCCCGAACTCGCGGGCGAGCAGGTCGGTGGTGGACAGACCGGGCCCGTCGAGGTCGACGTCGGCAGGGTCCACCGCGTCGTCCGGCGAGCCCGCGGCGACCGCCTGGGCGCGCAGCCGCTCCGCCACGGACCCCCGCGTGGCATCAGGCGGCGGCTCGTCCCACTCCCCTCCGTCCTGCACCGGGGAACCGGCGGCCGGTTCGGGCGCGCCCCCGCCCGGAGCCGCGGCGGTGGGCCAGGCCGTCCCGGGCGGCTCGGTTGCGGGCGCCCCGGTCGGTCGGGGTGCCGCGTCGACCGTCCCGGCCGGTGGGGGCGCCTCGGGAGCGGCCGGGAGCGGCGGTGGTGGCGCGCTGGACCCACCCGAGCCGCTGGAGCCCACGACGACGTCGACGTTCACCTCGAGGGCGAGCAGGGACCGCAGGGCGTCGCGGACCACGGCGTCCCGGCCGCCGCGCTGGAAGTTGGTCCGCACACCCTCGCTGCTCACCGAGACCGTCAGCAGGTCCCGCTCGAGACCGACCACCTGGGAACCGGCCAGTGACATCCAGGTGACCCGGCTGGAGCCCCGCAGCGACTCGAGCACCTCCGGCCACAGCCGTCGGACGTCGGCCAGGGAAACCTGACCGGGCCGGGTCCGCTCAGGCGCCGAGTGGCGGGGGGGGACCGGCTCGGGCAGCGGATCCCGCGCCGGCTCGGGTTCCACCGCCTCCCGGGGCGGGTCCGGGGACGCGACCGACGAGACGGCGGTGGTGGGCACGCCGGCCATGTCGGGGACGGGCGAGGCGAGCCGGCGCTCCAGCCGCTCGACGCGGGCGAGCAGCCCGGCCTCGCCGTCCGACGCGGCGGGCAGAAGCAGCCGGGCGAGCATCAGCTCCAGGTGCAGTCGGGGCGCCGTGGCACCGCGGATCTCGGTCACCCCGGCGTCGAGCAGCTCCGCGGCGCGCAGGGCGGCGGCACGGCCCATCACCGTCGCCTGCCGGGCCAGCGCGTCGACCGTCTCCGGAGGAACGTCGAGCAACTCCGCACGGCCCGCGTCGGGGACGACGGTCAGCACGACGAGGTCCCGCATCCGGCGAAGCAGGTCCTCCACGAAACGGCGGGGATCCTGGCCGGCCTCGATGACCTGCTCGACGGCCGCGAACACCTCGCGGCCGTCGAACGCGGCCAGGGCGTCGACCACGCGGTCGAGCAGGGCGTCGGAGGTGTAGCCGAGCAGGGCGACCGCGTCGTCGTAGGTCACCCCGTCCGGCCCGGCGCCCCCGATCAGCTGGTCCAGCACGGACAGGGCGTCGCGGGCCGAGCCGCCGCCGGCCCGGACGACCAGGGGGAACACGGCCGGGGCGACCCGAACGCCCTCGCGGGCCGCGATCGAGGTCAGGTGGGCGGCCATCGTCCGCGGGGGGATCAACCGGAACGGGTAGTGGTGCGTGCGCGACCGGATCGTGCCGATGACCTTGTCGGGCTCGGTCGTGGCGAACACGAACTTCAGGTGCTCGGGAGGCTCCTCCACCAGCTTGAGCAGCGCGTTGAACCCGGCATTGCTCACCATGTGGGCTTCGTCGACGACGTAGACCTTGTACCGGGAGGCGACCGGGGAGAAGAAGGCCCGTTCGCGGAGGTCCCGCGCGTCGTCGACCCCGCCGTGGCTGGCCGCGTCGATCTCCACGACGTCGATGCTGCCCGGCCCGCCCGGCGCCAGGTCCCGGCAGCTGCGGCACACCCCGCACGGGGTGGACGTCGGCCCGAGCTCACAGTTCAGTGACCGCGCGAGGATCCGGGCGCTGGTCGTCTTGCCACAGCCGCGCGGGCCGGAGAACAGGTAGGCGTGGCTGGTGCGGTCCGCGTCCAACGCGCGGCACAGCGGAACGGTGACGTGGTCCTGGCCGACGACCTCCGCGAAGATGCCCGGCCGGTAGCGCCGGTACAGGGCCAGGGGGGCGTCCACCGCGCCGACCCTAACGGCGGCCACCGACGACGCCCCTGGCCTGCCCGCGACCCTGACCTGACCGCCACCCCGGCGGCTGGGCAGGTGACAGACCCCCCGCGCACCCGGCAGAGCCCACCGACCCTTGCTGCCTTCCGGCCCTGGGGGAGTTGAGCAGGGTGCCGCCGCGCGGGGGGCTGGCCCAGACCCTACGACGGGCCTGCGACCCTGCGGGGCGACCAGACGGCCGGCCCGGCCGTGGCGGGTACCCTCTCCCGGGCGCAGGAGGATTCGCCTAGGGGCCTATGGCGCACGCTTGGAAAGCGTGTTGGGGGGCAACTCCCTCGCGGGTTCGAATCCCGCATCCTCCGCCGATCACCCGGGTCGGTGCGGTCGGGGTTGTCGGTGCCGTAGCCGTCGGGGTTGTCGGTGCCGTGGCCGCCGGGGTCGGGCGCGTGGGTCTCAGCCGGCCAGTCCGGTGGCCGCCGCGATGCGGTCGACCTGGACGTCGAACAAGGCGCCGGCGTTGCCGCTGACCCCGGACAGCTGACCGGAGACCTCGACGGCCACCGCGCCCGCGATCGCGCTCCAGGCGGACAGTGCCCGGGCCACCGCCTCCGGGCCGGCCTCGACACCCAGCGCGGTGCCCAGGACACCGAGTTCGCGGCGTGCGGCCGGACTCGGCTTCGCGCCGCCGTCGCCGCCCTCCTCGGCGTAGAGCCGCAGCAGCGCGGCAGGCAGCCCGAGAGCACCCGTCCCGGGCTCGGGCCGGTCGGCCGTCGCGCCTGCTCCGGCGGCCGTCGTACCGACACGGCCGAACAGCAGGCCGAAGTCGCCCGGGTGCTCCGAAGCCCAGGCCCGGACCGCCTTCGCGATCGACGCGAGACGTTTGGCGGCATCCCCGCGCCTGGTCTTCGCGGCCGTCTCGACGGCGGCAGCCAGATCGGTACCGGCCCGTTCGGCCAGCAGCCGCAACAGGTCCTCGCGGCTGGCGACGTAGCGGTACACCGCGGAGGAGACCATCCCGAGCTCACGCGCGACCGAACGCAACGACAGGGCGTCGGCACCACCCGACACGAGCCGGTCGTGGGCGATCGTCAGGATGCGGTCGAGGGTGTCGGCACGCACCCGCTGGCGCGGGGAGCGCCCGTCCACCGCGGAGGCCGACGGGGCGTCGGATCCGACCGCCGCCGCGCGGGGCGTACCGCTCGCCTTCCTCGCCGCAGCCGGGAGGACCGGTGCAGCGCTCTTGCGGGGCGTCCGTTTCGCGGGCGCGGTCTCACCGGACATCGCGGCGGCGGACGGCGCTCCGGCGGCGCGACGACGAGCGGGAGCAGGTGTCACACCCACCGACGGCTCGGCAGAGCTGCGGCGGGAACGAGGTGTGGGAGCCATCGGTCCAGTGTGCGAGCCGGGAACGGCATCGGCAAGCGGATGGGAGCACCGCTCCCGTCGGACGCGTCAACCGCTCTCGGTCCGGTGGTGGGTCCACACCGGTCGCGCGCGTGGCCGCGCCCGCCGGGGGAGGGAGACGGTCGCGACAGACCCGGGTGAGCAGCCCTGGAGCGGCGGTGCGGCAGCGACCCCCTCACCCCACCCCCGGCAACGACGCACCTGCCCTTCACCCCGTGGACGGTGGTCGGGCGGGTCCGGGGGAAGGTCCTCGGATGGCCGCCGGGACCGGGAGCCGGTCGGGCACACTGGCGCCCGGTCAGGCCACGCGCCGCGGCACCCGCCGGCGCGATCGAGACGGGGGTCGCGCACGTGGACAGCCGCAGGCGTCGCGACTCCGCTGTGGCGGTCCGGCCGTGAGCTCCGACCGGCTCGACCACAGGTCCCGACGGGCGTTCCGACTGCGGACCCCGCTGACCCTCATGGTGCTGCTGGCGGTGCTGGTCGGTGCGAGCTGGTACGCGGTCCGCAAGCTGCAGGAGCCGCCCCAGCTCTCCCCGCCCGGGCACTGCGTGGCCTCCCTGGTCAGGCCCGTCCCGCGCGGCCCGGCGGCGGTCTTCCGGATCCGTCAGGTGAAGGTCACGGTCTTCAACTCCCCCCGGGGCCGGGCCGGTCTGGCCTCGGCGACCACCTCCGCGCTGGCCAACCGGGGGTTCGTCACGGGGGCGCCGGGCAACGACCCCACCGGGACGCCGGGGGTGGCCGTGGTGCGCGCAGCCGACCGGCGGCTGCCCGCCGTGGCCCTCGTCTTCTCCCAGGTGCCCGGTGCGACGTTCGCCGCCGTCGCACGCAACGACCCGTCGGTCGACCTGGTCCTCGGCCCGAGGTTCCGGTCCCTGGCGCCCCGGCCGGTCCAGGCGGTGCCGATCACCGCCCGGTCCGTGGCCTTCCCCGCCGACTGCGCGGTCCCGGGGACCCCCGCCGGCCCGTGACCGCGGTCCTACCCTGGTGCCGTGGCAGCAGCGACCGTGTTCCTCCCGCTGCCCGCGTCGCGTCGGACAGCGGCTGCCGGGCCCGCTCTCCCGGCCAGGCCGGACACGCCGCGGTTGCTCGACCGCTTCGGTCGGGTGGCCACCGACCTGCGCATGTCGGTGACCGACCGCTGCAACCTGCGCTGCACCTACTGCATGCCGGCCGAGGGCGTCGACTGGTTGCCGAGGGCGGACCTGCTCACCGCTGCCGAGCTCGTCCGCCTGGCCCGGGTGGCGGTCACGGCACTCGGCGTGCGCCACGTCCGCCTGACCGGTGGTGAGCCGCTGCTGCGCCCGGACCTGCCCGACGTCGTGGCGGGGCTGGCCGCCCTGACGCCCCGCCCGCGCATCGCCATGACCACCAACGCCGTCGGGCTGGCCCGATCGGCAGCCGTTCTCGCCGCAGCCGGACTTGACCGGGTCAACGTCTCCCTGGACACGCTGCGCCCGGCGACGTTCCGGGCCCTGGCACGACGGGACAGGCTGGACGACACCCTGGCCGGGCTGGCCGCCGCCGCGGCGGCCGGTCTCGCGCCGGTCAAGGTGAACACCGTGCTCATGCGCGGTGTCAACGACGACGAGGCGCCGGAGCTGCTGCGGTTCTGCCTGGACCACGGCTACGAGCTGCGGTTCATCGAGCAGATGCCGTTGGACGCGGGCCACGGCTGGCAGCGGTCGACGATGGTCACGGCGCAGGAGATCCGGGAGCGGCTGTCGCGGCAGTTCCAGGTGCTGCCGGACGAGGTGCCCCGTGGGTCCGCGCCCGCCGAGCGTTTCCGGGTGCTGTCCCGGAACGGTGCCGTGGCCGGCCGGGTCGGGATCGTCGCGTCGGTGACGGCGTCGTTCTGCGGTGCGTGCGACCGGACCCGCCTGACCGCGGACGGCCAGCTCCGCAGCTGCCTGTTCTCCCACGACGAGACCGACCTGCGGGCGTTGCTGCGCTCCGGGGCCGACGACACCGTGATCGCATCGGCCTGGCGGGACACGATGTGGGCGAAGACGGCCGGGCACGGCACCGATGGCGGGCTGGACGGCAGCACCGGCATCGGAGCGGCGGGCTTCGTGCAGCCGGACCGCCCCATGTCCGCGATCGGGGGCTGAGGTGGGTTCCGAAGCTGACGTGGGCTCCGGCGGCGAGGTGACGGTGCGGTTCTTCGCGGCCGCCGAGGAGGCCGCCGGGGTCGAGCAGGAGCGCGCCGCCGTGACGGATGTCGCCGTCCTGGCTGACGTCCTGGCGGCGGCGACGGAGCGGCACCCCGGTCTGGCGGCGGTCCTGGGAGTGTGCAGCTACCTCGTCGACTCCGTGTCCGCCCGTCCGACGACGGAGGTGCCCGCGGGAGCTGTCGTCGACGTCCTGCCGCCGTTCGCCGGGGGCTGACCGACGAGAGCGGCGCTCACCACCCGGGTCGCGGCACTCGCGGTTCGTGCTGGCCCGCACCGGTGGTTTCGGTGGGACACACCACTCGATTCGCCTGTGGAGGCAGTGGGTTCCCTGCCGCTCGCACGTTAGCGTCGGCAACGGAGGGGAGCAGTCCTCGTGCCCGGTTCCGGCTCCCGCGTTGGACCTGGGACGGCGGGCCGATCTACACACCAGCCGGAGGTCGACCCGTGCCCGCTGCTCGCCGCGTGCCGGACGACGACGCCCTCCCGCCGGCGCGTGCCCCTCGGGATCCGGTCGCCGGCGACCTGCCGGCCGACGCGAGCTCCCATCTGCTCACCACCTCGGTGAGCAGGCTGAACCGGCTGCGCGCCTCGGTCCTGGGGTGCAACGACGGCATCACCTCCACCGCCGGTCTGGTCACCGGCGTCGCCGGCGCGGGCGGCGCGACCGCGGCGGTGCTGGTCGCCGGGGTGTCCGGGCTGGTCGCCGGTGCCCTGTCGATGGCCGGCGGGGAGTACAGCTCGGTCCGCGCGCAGCGGGACAGCCACGACGCCCTGCTGACCCGCCAGCGCCGTGAGCTGGAGACGATGCCGGACCGGGAGCTGGACGAGCTCGCCCACCTGTACGCACTGAAGGGACTGTCCACCGGGCTGGCGCGCCAGGTCGCCGCGGAGCTCAGCGAGCGGGACGCTCTCGCCGCCCACGCCGACATCGAGCTGGGCATCGACCTCGACGATCTGGTGGACCCCCGCGAGGCGGCCGTCGCGTCGGCCACCGCCTTCGTCGTCGGCGGTGTCCTCCCGGTGTTGGCGATCGTGCTGCCGCCGACGTCGTGGCGGATCGGGGTCTGCTCCGCCGCCGTCGTCGTCGCGCTGGCACTGACGGGCTACGTCGCGGCCCGGCTCGGTCAGGCCCCACCGGCCCGGGCCGCGTTGCGCAACGCCACCATCGGGTTCGGGGCGATGCTCGTCACCTTCGCCATCGGCAGCCTCGTCGGTTCCGCGTTCTGAGGAACGGGCGGCTCGGCGGTCGGCTCGGGGATGGCCGAACCACCGCGGGAGTGTCCGCATCGGAGTGTCGGGACCCGGTGGTGGGCCGACCGGCCGACCAGGATCCCGAGAAGGACACCCGAGGAGACGCATGAAGCTGTCCCGTCCCGTCGTTGCCGCCGTGGCCTCGACCGCGCTCATCGGCGCGATCGCCCTGCCGGCCCAGGCCGTCACCACCCACGCCGCAACCACCCACGCCGCGGCCCCCTCCGCGTCGGTCGCGATGCGGTCGCACCCCGCTCCCAAGCCGTTCCACGACGCCCTGGTCCGCGCGGCCGAGCGGGGCGTCGGGGCCGCCGGTACCACCGCGACCACCAGCCGGCCGCAGGCCGACGGCGTCCGCCCGATCGGCAGCAACATCTCCACCGACCTCCCGACCCGCGTCGTCCTCGGCGGCCCGGAGCTGTACACCCCGTACACCGTGACGGTCCCCACGGCGTCCTTCACCCGGCCGGCCGTGCAGATCGGCCTGGTGAACACCCGGGGCCAGCTGGTCTGGCAGACCTTCACCGCGGGGACGAGGGGCCAGACGACGTTCTCCGGGTCCGTCGTGGTCCCCATTGCCACCGTCGGCGAACCGGGTCCCGGGCGCTGGGTCGTCGTCTACGGCGAGGCCGACAGCCAGAGCGACAACCTGCCGACGGCGCAGCTGGGCACCACCATCAAGCTCCGGACCCTGCTGGCCCGGCACCTCACCCGCCGGGGCCCGGACATCCGGGTGTTCGGCGCGCTCAAGCAGTACGACTTCTCCCTGGTCTACAGCCCGCGCCAGACGGTGCCGGTCGCGGTCCAGCGGTGGTCGACCAGGGGCTGGATCACGGTCCGGACCGTGCGGACCGACGTCAACGGGCACATCGACACCACCGTGCGGATCCCGTGGAAGGTCGGCATCCGGCTGTCCACGCCGGACTCGAGCGCCTACTTCGGCGCCGTCACCGCCAGCGCTTCCGTCTGAGCCGACCGCTCACCCCACGCAGGCCCGCCCGGGATCGCCAGGATCGTCCTGTCGGTCCCGGGCGGGGTCGTCCCGGCGCGGCTCTCAGGGCCGGTTCCGACCGCGGGAGTCGCGTGAGCGCTGCTTCCACACCTTCAGCGCCTCGGCCCGGACCCGGTGGTCGTTGCGACCCGCCTGGTAGGCCGCCTCTCGCTGCAGGGCCCGCCATCCGGCGACCCGCTCGGCACTGACCTCGCCGGCGGCGACGGCGCCGGCGACCGCACAGCCCGGTTCCCCCTCGTGCCGACAGTCCGCGAACCGGCAGGTCCCGACGAGCTCGGCGACGTCGGCGAAAACCGTGTCGACGCCGTCCCCGGAGGTCCACAGCCCGACGCTGCGCAGTCCCGGGGTGTCGACGAGGGCGCCGCCGCCAGGGATGCCGACCAGTTCACGCCAGGTGGTGGTGTGGCGGCCGCGCGCGTCGCTGTCCCGGACCTCGCCCGTGCGCAGGAGCGTGTCGGCGCCGCCGGCCGCGAGCAGCAGGTTGGCGAGGGTCGACTTGCCGGCCCCGGAGCTGCCGAGCAACGCCAGGGTCGTCCCGCCCGGCACCAGGGCCGCCAGGTCAGCCGCTGCGTCCCCGTCCCCGTGACCGTTCCCGTGACCGTCCCCGTGACCGTTTCCGTCGCCGCCGAAGGCCGAGACGGCGAGCACGTCCAGCCCCAGCGCGAGGTCGACGGCCTCGGCACGGCTGGCCCGCAGCGTCGCCGCGTCCACGAGGTCGGTCTTGGTCAGGACCAGGACCGGGCGTGCCCCGCTGTCCCAGACCAGCGCGAGCATCCGTTCGATCTGCCGCGCCGGCAGGCGTCGGTCCAGCGCGGCGACGATCGCGACGGTGTCCACGTCGGCCACGAGCACCTGGGCGACGCTGCGGGGACCTGCGGCGTGCCGGACCAGGGCGTTGCGGCGTTCGACGGCTGCCTCGACGGTGCCGGCGCGACCGTCCGGTCCGGGCGAGACCACACACCAGTCACCGACCGCCAGCGTCCCGGCCGGCGAGACCGCGACCGGGGTGGTCGCAGTGGTGACAGGCAGCCGTCTCACGGGCAGGACGAGTGCTCGGCCTCGCTCGACACGGACGACCCGGGCCGCGACGGCGCCGGTCGGTGCGTCGAGCAGGACCGTGCCCAGCGCGTCGGCGGTCCGGCGGGGACCCCCGAGGGCCGCCACCGCGGTGGCGAGGTGATCGTCGGGTCGGCGCGTGACAGAAGCCTGGTGGGCGGCTGGGTGTGGGGAGCGGGAGGACGGATCGGGTGACACGGGCGACTCCGGGAGTGGGCGTGCTGGCCCGGGCCGCCGAGGTGCTGTGTCAGCAACGGCGACCGGGGAGGGTCGGGCGAACGGACAGGACTGCCATCACCGTCCACCCCCCTTCCGCTGTCGTCGGCCGCTGTGGGTGACGGTAGGAGTGTTCGCCGCGCCGTGCCCGGGGTTTCCCGCCGGCCGGCCGCGGACTGCCGGCCGGCGGTCACGGTCGCCGTCACCGGCCCGGTTACCGTGCCGACGTGCCGACTCCGAGCCCGCAGACCGTCTCCTCCGTCGCCGCCTGGTACGACACCTGGCTGGCCCACCGGGCCCGGGTGCTGCGTGTTCCCGGCGTCCAGGCCGCCGTCCGGTCCGACGGGGACCTGATCCTCTCCGCCGCCCACGGCGCGGCCGATCTCGCCGGACCGACGCCGTTGACCACCCGCCACCTGTTCCAGATCGCCAGTCACTCCAAGACGTTCACCGCGGTCGCGCTCCTCCAGCTTGCGGAGAGCGGCGCTCTCCGTCTCGATGACACAGTCGGGCACTGGCTGCCGGACCTGGTCGAGACCGCCCCCGACGTGGCCCAACGGACCCTGCGCCAGCTCCTGTGCCACGGCGGCGGCATCGTCCGCGACGGCCACGACGGGGACCACTGGGTGCTGGGTCTCCCGTTCCCGGACCGCGAGCGCCTCCTGGCGATCGTCGTCGACGATGCCGCAGTGTTCCCCGCCGACCGGGACTTCAAGTACTCCAACATCGCGTTCGGCCTGCTGGGGCTCGTCGTCGAGGCCGCGTCCGGGTTCCCTTACAACGTCTACGTCCGGACGCGGATCGTCGACGTCCTCGGTCTGGCGGACACCGGGCCGGAGTACGTGAGCGCCCGCGCCGACGACTTCGCAACCGGGTACACCGCACTGGCACTGGGTGACCGCCTCCCGGTGGACCACGTGGACACCGGCGAGCTCGCCGCGGCCACCGGCTTCTACGCCACTGCCGAGGATCTGACCGCCTACTTCAGCGCACACCTGCCCGGGGACACCCGGCTGCTGTCCGACGACGCGAAACGGTCGATGCGCCGGCAGGAGTGGGCCGTCGAGGACGGTGGGTACGGGCTCGGGCTCATCCTGTCCACGGTGCGCGGCCGCAAGCTGTTCGGCCACAGCGGCGGGTACCCCGGCCACATCACGAAGTCGCTGGTCGACCCCGAGGACCGGCTCGTCGTCTCGGTGCTGACCAACGCCGTCGACGGGCCGGCCGCCGGCCTGGCCGACGGGTTCTTCACCCTGCTGGCGCTGGCGACCGACCCGGCGACGGTGGTCCCGCCGGTGCCGGACGGGCTCGACGCGGCGCGGTTCACCGGTCGCTACGCGAACCTGTGGGGCGTGAGCGACGTCGTCCTGCTCGGCGACCGGTTGTTCCTGCTCGACCCGGACCAGGTCGACCCCGCGCGAGACGCCACCCCGCTGGCCGTCGAGGACGCGACGACGCTGCGCATCACCGAGAAGTCGGGGTACGGCTCCCCCGGCGAGGCGATGCACTTCGTGTTCGACGACGACGGTGCGGTGCTCTCGGTCCGCGGGTCGTCGGCGACGACGTCGGTGCCGCTGGAGCGCTGGCGTGCCGACGTCGCGGGCCTGGACCGGATCACCGCCCCGGCCCTCGACCTGTGAACCGATCGCCTGTCGACGACCCCGGCCTGCCGCTGTTCGAGCTCATCGAGTCGAGTCACCGTCGGGTGGTCGACCACGACCTCGTCGAGGTCGGCGGTGACCTCGCGGCGAGATCGCTGTGGATGTACCGGGACGCGCCGTTCGGTCTGCTCGCCCACGACGGGCGACCGGACCCACGGTTTCATCTATGCCAACATCACCGCCCAGCACTGTTTCGAGTACGGCTGGGACGAGTTCGTCGGCACGCCGTCCCGGCTGTCCGCGCGCGTCGACGGCCAACAGGACCGCGACCAGCTCCTCGCCCGGGTGGAGGCCACGGGTCTCGCCGACGGGTACCGAGGTCTCCGGGTCGCCGGGTCGGGTCGCCGGTTCTGGATCGAGGACGTGGTGATGTGGAACCTGGTGGACGGGAGCGGGACGCGCTGCGGGCAGGCAGCCCTGTTCCCGCGCTGGTCCGACGCCGACTGACACGTCGGCGCAGCTCGCCGGACCCGGATCGTCTCGTGGACCAGTCCGTTGTCCGTTGCCAGGTCGCGGGGCCCCGACGAGTGCGTCGGGGCCCGCGACTGCACGGCGGTGGCGGTGGGATTTGAACCCACGGAGGGGTTGACCTCACACGTTTTCGAGACGTGCTCCTTAGGCCGCTCGGACACGCCACCGCCGCGCAGTCTACCGATCCGGGACGGCTGGGCGGGACCGTCGGCGGGCGAAGAAGTCGTCGAGCAGCCCACCGCACTCGGGCGCCAGGACCCCGCCGACCACCTCCGTCCGGGCCGGGACCCGCCGGTCGCGCACGACGTCCCACACCGAGCCGACCGCGCCGGCCTTGTCGTCGTGGGCACCGAACACCAGCCTGGCCACGCGCGCGGCGACGAGCGCACCGGCACACATCGGGCACGGCTCGAGGGTGCAGACGAGGGTGCAGCCGGTCAGGCGCCAGCCGTCTCCGACCACCGCGACCGCCCGCCGGATCGCGAGGACCTCGGCGTGCGCGGTCGGGTCCCCGATGGCCTCGCGCTTGTTGTGGCCGGCCCCGACGACGGTCCCGTCCGCGCTCAGGACCACCGCTCCGACCGGGACGTCACCCGTCGCGAGCGCCGACCTCGCCCCCACCAGGGCCAGGCGCATCGCGGCGTCCCAGTCCTGCACGGTCATCTCCAGGTCAGGCGGTGCCGGTTCAGCCGCCGGCCGCGACCGCGGCGTCGACCGCCTCGCCGAGCGCGCGACCGATCCCGAGGGCCTCACCGATCTCCTCCAGCAGGTCCTCCGGCTCCCCACCGAGGTCCTCGCACAGCTCGCGCAGGTCGTCCCCGGACAGCCCGAGGTCGGACAGCAGGCTGAGCTGGCCGACCGGGACCGGCTCCTCGGCGTCCCCGAACTCGGTGCTCTCCCCCAGCTCGTCCACGGCCGGGTCGGTGCGGCGCAGGTACTCCACGAGGTCGTCGGAGAAGGCGAGGTAGTCGGCCGTCTCGATGTCGGACAGCAGGATTTGCTCGCCAGCACCGGTCAGGCGGAGAAGGACCAGCGCCGACTCGTCCAGGCTGGCGACCCCGATGACCCCGGTCTCGCTCGACCGCTGGCCGACGGTGGCGCGGAACCCGGCCCAGGTGTCCACCGCGTCGGTCGGCAACGGGTCCGCGTGCCAGGTGCCGGCCTCCCGGTACACCACGACGGCGAAGTCGACCTCGTCCTCGCCGTCGATCTCCTCCTCATCGAGCTCGGCGGGGTCGAGCCCGGGAGGGTCGGTGTCCTCGGCCGGGCCTTCGTCGTGCACCCGGTGCGCACTCGCCCCGCCACCTGCTGTGCCGCCGCTGGGCGACAGCGAACCGTCCCGGGCGGGACCGTCCAGGCTCTCCAGGTCGTCGTCGTCGTCGTCGAAGGCACCGTGCCGGCCGCGCGGGCGGTCCGGCAGCTCGGTCGCCTCCTGCGGGTCGCCGGGCATCGCTGTCTCCTCGAGCTGGCTGTTCCCGGTCCCGGACGGGCCCGACTCCGGCATCGTGGCAGAGATCGTCCGCCCCAGGAACACATCGGGCGCCGAGGTGAACCGATGGCCGATGACCGCTGCTTCGGGCGTCCGACGACCGGGTCCGGTCGCGTAGTTTGCCGCCCATGCGGGCGCAGGTGGTGGACCACCCGCTGGTCGCGCACAAGCTGACGACACTGCGCGACGAGTGCACCGACGGGCCCACGTTCCGGCGCCTGGTCGACGAGCTCACGATGCTGCTGGCCTACGAGGCCACCCGCGCGATCCGCACCCGTCCGGTCGACGTCACCACCCCGGTGGGCCCGACGACCGGGCTGCGCCTGGCCGGTCCGAAGCCGATGGTCGTGCCGATCATGCGGGCGGGGCTGGGGATGCTCGACGGGATGCTGCGGCTGCTGCCCACCGCGCAGGTCGGCTTCCTCGGGATCGTCCGCGACGAGGACACCCTGGCGGCGTCCACCTACGCCGAACGGCTGCCCGCGGACCTGACCGGGCGTCAGTGCTGGCTGCTGGACCCGATGCTCGCGACCGGCGGCACCCTCGCCGCGGCCGTCCGCTTCCTCGTGGACCGGGGCGCCGACGACGTCACCGCGGTCTGTCTGCTCGCCGCGCCGGAGGGCGTTGCCGCACTCGATCGACTCACCGAGGCCCTGGAGGTCCCCTTGACCGTCGTCACCGCCGCACTGGACGAACGCCTGGACCACCGGGGGTTCATCGTCCCCGGACTGGGTGACGCCGGAGACAGGCTCTACGGGGCAGGCCGGTGAGCACCCCGCCGGGATGGGGCTTCGTCGCGACCGGCGCCATCGCCCGGACCGTCGCGGCCGACCTGCGCCTGCTCGGCGCGGACCGGTTGGTCGCAGCCAGCTCCCGCGACGCCGCACGCGCGCAGTCGTTCCTCGGGGACGTCGGCGCCGACGGTGCGACGGGTTACGGATCGGTCCAGGACCTGGTCGCGGATCCCCGGGTGGACGTCGTCTACGTCGCCACCCCGCACGCCCAGCACGTCGCCCCGGTGCGCACCGCTCTCGAGGCGGGTAAGGCGGTGCTGTGCGAGAAGGCGATGACCCTGTCGCGGAAGGACACCGCGGCACTCGTCGAGCTGGCCCGGGACCGCGGGGTGTTCCTCATGGAGGCCGTGTGGATGCGGTTCAACCCGCTGATCACCCGGCTGCGCGCGCTGGTCGCGGACGGTGCGATCGGTGAGGTCCGCAGCGTGCACGCCGACTTCGGTTTCGCCGCCCCGTACGACGCCGGTCACCGCCTGTGGGACCCGAAGCAGGGCGGCGGTTCCCTGCTGGACCTGGGGGTCTACCCGCTGCACTTCACCCAGATGCTGTTGGGGACACCTGACTCGGTCGCCGTGACCGGGAACCTCTCCCCGGACGGGGTCGACGCCGAGGCCTCGCTGCTGCTGGGGTTCCCGGGCGGAGTGTCGGCGCTGCTGTCGTGCACGCTGGTGTCCGGTCCGGCGGTGACCGCGAGCGTCGTCGGCACCCGCGGTCGCATCGACGTCCACGAGCAGTTCCTCGCCCCGACGGCGATGACCCTGCACCGCGACGACGCCGACCCGGACGTGCTCACCACCGAGCTGGAGGGCAGCGGGTACGTACCGCAGATGCGTGAGGTCGAACAGCGCCTCGCGGCCGGGGCCACCGAGAGCGAGGTCATGCCCCTGGCGGACAGCCTGACCGTCGCCTCCGTGGTGGACGAGGCCCTGGCCGCGCTCGGGGTGCACTACCCCGACCCGGCCTGACCCTCCTGGCCCACCGCTCCCCCGCCGCTGTTCGCCGGCGGGGGAGAGGTGCTCACCCGGTCGCGACGAGCTCGGTGAACACGACCCGCATCGTCGCGGGCTCGGGGTGCAGCTGGTACTGGGGCAGCACGCCCGGGCCGCACGACTCGCTGCCGATCCCGTTCTGTGCCAGGTCCAGGTTCACCTGGATGTCGGGCCCCGGCCGCAGGTCGCTGGTGTGCCGTGCGGCGTCCAGCGCCTCCGTGCTCCACCGCCGGGCGGTCAGGCCCAGCGCCGGGTCGGCGTCCACCCGCAGACCCGCGCCCGACGTCCCGGCGCGCAGGGTCGCCCACCGGACCCCCAGGCGCTGGCCGTTCTCCTGCGGGAAGACGTAGGGCGTCTGCATCCGGTCCACCGAGCTCGTGAACCGGCCCAGGCGCACCGCGTCGCGGGTGTCCGCGTACGCCTCGCCGGGACCGAGACCGAACCAGGTCACCTGGTCCGCCGAAGCGGGCACGGACAGCCGGACCCCCAACCGGGGCAGGACGTCCGGCCACTCACCCTCGGGCACGACCTCCACGGTCAGCCCCAGCGAACCGGACACCCCCCGGCCGGTGTCCGCTGCAGACCAGCGGTAGGTGGCGAACATCCCGGCCCGTCCCGCCGCGGCCGCGACCCGGGTCCGGACCACCAGCTCCCGGCCGTCGAGGATGTCGATGCCGAGGGTGCGGTGCTCCAGGCGGTGCAGCCCGGCGGCCCGCCACACCGCGTCGAGGTGGGCCGGGGCCGACCCGCCGCCGTCGTTGTCGGTCGGGGCCCGCCACAGGTCCAGGCGGGGACCCGTCAGCGGCAGGTCGCCCAGCCGGGTCAGCCGGCCCGTGCCGTGCGCGAACAGGGCGTCGCCGAGGTGGATGCCGTCCCGGTCGGTGCGCACGGCCGCGCCACTCGGGGTCGAGGGAGCAGCGACCGCAGCGGCCCTGGGCACCTGCCCGAACGCCACCACGTGCCCGTCCGGGGCCCATGCGTTGTCGGCGGCCAGCACCGCCCGGACCGTCAGCACCGACTCGCCCGGTCGCTGTCCGGTGACCTGGCCCGCCGGCAGGTCGGGCACCGCCAGCTCGACCGAGGAACCCGGCGGGACGGCGGGCACCGTCAGTTCCCCGGCCGGGTGCGAGCCGTCGGCGTCCTCGACCGTCAGGCCGAACCGCAGGTGGGACAGGTCGGTGACGGCGTACCTGTTGGTGATCGCGATCGTGCCCGGCTCGGTGCCCGGACCGATGCGGACCGGAGCGAAGACCGCCTTCACCTGCGCCAGGCCGGGCGACGGCGTCCGATCGGGGAACACCAGTCCGTCGGTGATGAAGTTGCCGTCGTTCAGCGGCTCGCCGAAGTCGCCGCCGTAGGCCGAGAACGGCCGCCCGTCGGGGGTCCGGCGGGCGATCCCGTGGTCCAGCCACTCCCAGACGAAGCCGCCCTGCAGACGCGGGTGGGCGTCGAACAGGTCCTCGTAGTCGCGCAGCCCGCCGGGGCCGTTGCCCATGGCGTGCGCGTACTCGCACTGGAAGAACGGCTTGTCGCGGGTACCGACGGCACCGCCACGACCGCGGGGGTGGCCGTCCTGGACCACCTGTGCCGTCTCGGCGCGCTCGGCGATGACCGCGCACTCCGCGACGGAGGCGTACATCCGCGTGAACACGTCGGCGTAGTCCCCGTCGTAGTCGCCCTCGTAGTGGACAGGGCGGCCGGGGTCGCGGGAGTGGATCCACTCGGTCATCGCAGCCGGGTTCGACCCGGTCCCGGCCTCGTTGCCCAGAGACCACAGGATGACGGAGGGGTGGTTCTTGTCCCGCTCGACCATCCGGCGGACGCGGTCGAGCAGAGCAGGACGCCACTGGGGGTCGTCGACCGGGTTCCCCGCCCAACCGGCGAACAGGAACCCGTGCGTCTCCAGGTCGTTCTCGTCGACCACCCAGAAGCCGAGCTCGTCACAGAGCTCGAGCACGCCCGGGGCGGGCGGGTAGTGGCTGGTGCGGACGGCGTTGATGTTGTGCTGCTTCATCAGCAGCAGCTCGCTCCGCACGACGTCCAGCGGGACGACCCGGCCGGTCTCCGGGTGGAACTCGTGCCGGTTGACGCCGTGGAACCGGACGACCTCGCCGTTCACCGTCAGCAGCCCGTCGACGATGCGGACCGTCCGGAACCCGATGTGCAGAGCGATGCTCTCTCCCGGCGCGCGCAGCGTGCCCTGGTACAGCTTCGGGGCCTCCGGGTGCCAGGGCGTCACACCCTCGACGACCACCGGGGAGTCCATCGGGACGTCCCGCAGGCCGAGCTCCGGAACGGACAGCGTCACCGGTCCGGACGCGCCGCCGGTGAGGGACACGTCCACCCGGATGGTCCCGGTACCGGGGGCGCCGGCCGTCCCGTCGAAGTCCGCGTGCACCCAGTGGTCCTCGATGCTCCCGGCCGGGCGGCGCAGCAGGGCGACGTCGCGGAAGATGCCCGGCAACCACCACTGGTCCTGGTCCTCCAGGTAGCTGCCCGCCGACCACTGGTGCACGCGGACAGCCAGCACGTTGCGCCCGGCACGCAGCAGCGGCCCGACGTCGAACTCGGTCGGCAGCCGGCTACCGGTCCCCCAGCCGAGCTCGTGGCCGTTCAGCCAGACCTTGAAGCAGGACTCGACACCGTCGAAGCGCAGGTGGGTCGGGGTGTGGTCGGCCCAGTCCCGCGGCAGCTCGAAGGCGACCCGGTGGTCACCGGTGGGGTTCTCGTCCGGGACGAACGGCGGGTCGACGGGGAACGGGTAGGCCACGTTGGTGTAGATCGGGTCACTGCGCCCGTCGAACCCCAGCTGCATCGACCAGCTGGACGGCACCGGGAGGTCCTGCCAGCCCTCGCCGCGGTCGTCGAGGTCCGGATCCGCCAGTGTCCGCTCGGGAAGCGCGGCCGCCACCGACGGGGACAGCCTGAACCGCCAGGTTCCGTTGAGGGTGTGCCGGGGGACGCTGGAACGGGCATCGGCCCGGGGCGCCCGTCGACCACGACCGGGAGCCACGTCCTCCCAGTAGGGCAGGTGCCGCGCGCTCACCGGCGGAACCCCGGCCGTCGGGGGACTCCCGGTCGGGCGAGGAGCGGGGACCTGGGTGCTTCCGGCTGCGTCGACCACCGTCGCGACGCTACCGTCGCGGCTCAGGTGCGCAGGAAACGCTCCAGCGCGGTCCTGCTGGCCGCCGAGGACCGGGCGGCAGTCGACACCTCCGCGGCGAGGGCGGTCAGCCAGGCGTCGAGCTCCACCTCGTCGCGGGCGATGACCACGCCGCGGACCGCACGGACGATCGAGGTGGTGACGCCCCGTCCGGTCTCCCGCAGGACCAGCTCCCGGTCGCGGCCACTCACCGTCACCGCGACCACCCGCCCGGGTCGACCGGCCAGGCGGTCACCGAGGGACCGGTCCCGCTCGATCCGGACCATGCCGGCGGGCAGCGCGTCCCCGAGGGTCGCGGTCAGGACGCGGGCGTAGGTGTCGACATCGGCGGCGTCCGCGCGCAGCGACGCCGCGATCAGCTCGACGTCGCCGGCCGCGTCGCCGGCCCCGTCGCCGGCCCCGTCCGCCATCGTCAACGGCCGTCGGTCAGCGGAACGGTGAGCACGGGGGTCGCGATGACGTGGTCGTTCCGCAGCGGGCGGACAGCGGTCCCGATCGCGAAGAACTCGGTGGTGTGGCCACCCCACCGATGCGGGAGCGAGAGCAGTTGCACACCGACGATGCCCTCGGCGTCGAGCTGTTCGGCCTCGGCCTGCATGCGGCTCATCGCCAGTTCTCGCGCGTCGTACAGCGCCTCGGTGAACTGCTCGATCTCCACGTTCTGCCCGACGGTGCTCATCGCGGCGAAGGCCCCCCGGTGCGCGATGTGGTAGACGCAGGTGCCCATGACCATGCCCAGGGGGGCGTAACCGGCCTGCACGAGGGTCCAGAAGTCCTGCCCGGACAGGTCGGAGGTGAACGGCTGACGCTTGTTGTTGCGCCAAGAGCGCTGCTCTCCGCCCGGACCGGCGGGCGGCGGGTCGTCGGCGACGACGGCGGTGCCGATCGCGATGAACTCGGCAAGGTCGCTGCCGAACTCCTTGAACTCGATGTCGAGCCGGACCCCGACTATGCCGTCGGCACCGAGAGCATCGGCCTCGGCCTCCATCCGGGTCATCGCCAGCTCACGTGCGTGGTACATGGCCGCGGACAGTCGGTCCATCTCCTGGTTCCTGCCCCAGCGCCCCACCTGGAGGCCCACGTGGTAGACGCTGCAGCCCAGCACGAGCCCGACCGGGCGGAACCCGGCCTGGCGCACCAGCAGGAACTCGTTCACCGACAGGTCCGAGGTGAACAGGGCGGAGCGCTGCCCGGGCCTCATCTGGGCCAGGCGGCGCATCGCGTCCTCGGGGACACCCAACTTGCTCGTGGTGGTCACCTTCGTCGTCCTCCTCGTCGTTCCCCGGCGTTTCCGTGCAACGGCAGGATGGTGAGCAGTGCTCCGATCCGGGCGGGCGCGTCCCGGTCGAAGGCCACCAGGGCCGTCCCGGTCACGGTCGCCTCGGCGAGGTGGTCCCGGTGGCCCTCGGCGACCTCGCTGGCCCACGTCCGCAGGCCCACCGAGGAAACGACGGCCGCTTCGCCGCCCAGCTTGGCCATCCGGGCGGTGAACCCGCGCCGCGCGTCGTCGCGGGTCCGGGTGACCAGGTCGGTCAGGCCCACGACCTCGGCGTTGGCCGTGAACCGCTGCATGGTCGACTGGGTCGCCCAGTCGTCGTGGCGGATCCCCTGGGTGACGCGGATCGCGAACCCCGCGGGGATCCACCCGCCACGCAGCAGTGCCGAGAAGTGGGCACCGGACAGGTCGGTGGCGAACGGCGTCCGGGGACGGGTCGCGGACCGGGCCCGGACGGCCGTGCCGAGCAGCACGAACTCCTCGTCGGACACGCTGCCCGGCAGACGGCGCCGGGTCCGGGTGATGCCCACCACCCCGTCGGCGTCGACCGCGGCGACCTCGGCGAGCAGCCGGGCCAGCGCCGTGGACCAGGCCCCGTCGACGGCGCGGCCCCCCGGCACCTGACCCATCCGGTCGTTGCCGCTGACGACGGTGCGGGAGTTGGCCACCATGCCGCCGACACCCCCGCCGCCGTAGTAGCCGCACATCGGCGCGGCGAAGCCCAGGTGCAGGACCACGCACCCCATGACCTCGGTCACCGGGTCGAACCCGGCGGCCTCCAGGCCCGCGGTGCCGGACATGGACTCCAGTGACGACCGGGCGCGGCCCGCGAGGACGTGGTCCAGGCGTCGGCGGGCGGCCTCGGGGACCGCCGCGCTCACCCGCGCCACCCCTGGTCCATCGGCCCAGCCCCGTCCTGTCCGGCGCGCACGGCCGACGACGGTGGCAACGCTAGCCGCGGGTGTGGGGGACGGGCGGGTCAGTACCGCTTGGTGACCGACCAACCGCCGTCCACCGGCAGGCTGGCGCCGGTCACGTAGGACGCGTCCGCCGACGCCAGGAAGGCGATCGCCGCGGCGACCTCGTCGGGTCGGCCCATCCGTTCGGCGACGGTCTCGGCGGCGGTGACGGCGCGGTCCCCACCGTCCGGTCCGTCCCAGATCCGGGTGTCGATCGGACCGGGCAGCACGGCGTTGACCCGCACGGCCGGCCCGGCGTCGACCGCGAGCTGACGGGCCAGGGCCGCCAGGCCGCCCTTGGTGGCCGCGTAGGCCGGATGACCGGGCAATCCCACCAGGGCGTGGACGCTGGACACCAGCACGACGGATCCCGCGGCGGTGGTGAGCTGCCCGGCGAGGGCGCGGAAGCCGAGGAAAGCCCCGGTCAGGTTGACCGTCAACTGGCGGTCCCAGTCGGCCAGCGTCATCACGGTCGCGGGCGCCACCACACAGGCGAACGCGTTGGACACCAGCACCGACGCACCGCCCAGGCGCGCCGCCACCCGCGCCACGGTCGCCCATGCCGCCTCGTCGCCGACGTCGGCGAGCACTGCTTCCGCCGAGCCCCCGGCCGCGCGGACGTCGGCGACCACATCGGCCGCCGGGCCCGGCTCGATGTCCACCACCACCACCGCGGCGCCCTCCGCGGCCAGCCGGCGCACCGTCGCGGCGCCGATGCCCGCCCCGCCACCGGTCACGACCGCGACCGCCCCGGCGAAGCGACCGGCGCCGCCCGCCGCCCCCGTGTCCTCGTCCCCGCTGCCGGCCATCAGATCTCCCTCTTCTCCCAGCCCTCGGCGTGCAGGTCGAAGAAGGCGTCGGTGCGCGGGTGCTCGGCGCACACGTCGTGGCGCAGCTCCACCCCCAGGCCGGGCGCCTCCGGAACGGCGAACGTGCCGTCCGCGCGGACCACCGGCGCGCCCTCGACCAGGTCGAGCACCCAGGGATCGGCGAAGTCGTTGAAGTGCTCCAGCACCATGTGGTTCGGGGTGGCGACCCCGAAGTGGACGTTGGCCATCGTCCCGACCGGCCCGCAGACGTTGTGCGGAGCGACGACGAGGTCGTAGACCTGGGCCCACCCGGCGAGCTTGCGCACCGCGGCCAGCCCGCCGAAGTGGCTGATGTCGGACTGCAGGACGTCGACCAGTCCCTCCTCGACGATCTCCCGCAGGTCCGCGAGGGTGTGGTGCCGCTCGCCGGTCGCCAACGGCAGCGGCGTCCGCCGGCGGACCTCGCGCAGGGACGCAGCGCTGTAGGGCGGGACGGGTTCCTCCAGCCACTCCGGGTCCAGCGGCGCCACCAACCCGGCGACCCGGGTGGCCTCCCCGGCGGTGAACCGTCCGTGCATCTCCACCATGAGCTGGACGTCCGGGCCGACCGCGTCGCGAACCGCGGCCAGGATGTCGACGGATCGGGCGCGTTCGGAGTTGGACAGCTGCGTGGACGCGGCGCCGAACGGGTCGACCTTCAGGGCCGTGTACCCGCGGGCGACGACGGTCCGGGCCAGGGCCGCGAACGTCTCCGGCGTGCGGTCGCCCCGGTACCAGCCGTTGGCGTAGGCGCGGACGCTGTCGCGGACCCGGCCGCCCAGCAGCTTCCACACCGGGACGCCGAGTGCCTGGCCCTGCAGGTCGTGGAAGGCGACGTCGAAGGCCGCGAGCGCGCTGGCGGTGACCTCCCCGGCGCGGCCGAACTCGTCCCAGAGCAGCTTGCGGGACAGGCGTTCCGTGTCGAAGGGGTCCATGCCGACGACATGGCGGCGACCCAGCTCGTCGATCGCGGCCAACAGCGTGTCGGTCTTGTTGACCATCCGGACCTCGGACAGCCCGACCAGGCCCTCGTCGGTGACCAGCTCGACGAACGTCAGCTCCCGCCACGGGGCGCCGACGACGGTGGTCCGGATCTCGGTGATGCGCACGTGCGTCCTCCAGCTCGGCCGGTCCGATCGAGCCGGACGCTAACCCGCACGAGCGGACCATGGCCTGGTGGGCGGCGACCCGACTGCTGCGATGCGGCCCGACGGTGCTGGAGCGCTCGTCGATGTCCCCGACATGTGTGCTGTGTGACGGAGGACGGGGGTGTCGTCGAGAGCGCAGTCGCCTCGGACGTCGGACGTCGGACGTCGCCGACGTCGCGGGCCCGCCCGCGGGCCCGACCGTGGGACGGGCCGGCACGCGGACCCGCTCCGGCCCGCGGCTGAGGCGCTCCCGACTGGTGGTCTCGGCGGTGGCGGTCGCCGCCCTCGTGGCGGCGGGGGTGCTCTGGCAGGTGGCCGGCGCACGAGACCCCGTGGTCGGATCCGACCAGTACCTGCGCGTGACCACCCGGGCCCTCGCCGCCAATGTCACCCCGCGACCCGACGGGACCCCCGCCTCCTGGCTCGAGACCCCCCGGCATCACGTTCACCCCCACCGTGTCCGTGATCGACACCGAAGGTGCCTCCCGCCGATCCAGCACGCCCCTCGGGGCCGTTCCGTGTCGACACCGGACAGTCCAGCTGCCGTAGGGCCCAGTCCGGGTTCGGAGTCGCCAGTCAGCCAGGCGCCAGCGACCGCTGGTGTCGGTGCTGGCCAGCGCCGGCGCAGCCACGTGTACTCGGGTGATCCGAGGTCTCGGGGACCGAGGTCGATCCCGGCCCCGGGAACGGCGACGCCGCACTGCCGGATCGTCGCGAGGTCGCGCAGGAACACGTGGACGTCGAGGTTCGCCTCCCCGCCGGGCGCTCTCGGGTGTTCCGGGGAGATCACCTGCCACAGGTCCTGGGGTCGCAGCTCGTCGAGGCCCTCGGGAGCTCGACCCGTCAGCACGGCGAACTCCAGTGCCGGACGGTCCCCTCCGAAGCGAGGAACCGCCGATCCGTCTGAGCCAGGCGTGCGGCCGTGGTCACGAGCTCGAGCACGACGGCCCTCGGCGCGGTCGGGTGCTGGCCGACAGCACCCGCCTGTTCCGCGCCGTGACCGATGCTGTCCAGCCACCGGGCGGCAGGCGTTGCTCGGTCCACGGGAGCCCTCGCTTGGCCGGGTGTTCGCGGTAGTCGAGGCGGCGCGACGAGAGGGCGGGCTCCGGAGTCGACCATCGCGATGCGCAGAGCACGAGTGGCCCGTCCAGCCTCGCGGGCTCGGTACGGTCGCCTTCCGTGAGCGTCCACCAACCCGGCGACCTGGGCGACCTGGTGAGCGGGTGAGCGGGTGAGCGGGTGAGCGGGTGAACGCAGTGGAGTTGCGGGACCGCATGCCGTCGGTGGCCGCGCGGCGGGCCCGCGGCGGGGTCGCCGTCCTGTTCTCACCAACGGGGCGATCTTCGCGAACCTCCTGCCCCGCTACCCCGCGATCAAGGCCGGCCTCCACCTCTCGAACGGGTCGTTCGGTCTGGCCGTCGCGGCGATGCCCCTGGGTGCGCTGGTCGCCGGGTTGACCGCGGGAGCACTGATCCGGCGGTTCCGCTCCTCGCGGGTGGCGGTCACGGCCACGGTCCTGACGGCGGTCGGGATCCTGCTCGCCGGCGTCGCACCCGCGTGGGCGGCACTTGCCGGCGGGTTGTTCCTGGCCGGCGCGATGGACTCGATCACGGACGTCGCGCAGAACTCCCACGGCCTGCGGGTGCAGAAGCTGTACGGGCGGTCGATCCTCAACTCCTTCCACGCGGTCTGGAGTGCCGGCGCGGTGATCGGCGGGGTGCTCGGCGCCACCGCAGCCCAGTTCGGCGTCGACAGGGCTGTGCACCTCACCGCTTCAGCCGTGGTGTTCAGCCTGATGGCTCTGCTGTCACAGCGATCCCTGCTCGACGGCCCCGAGCCCGTCGGTGTCGAAGTACCCGTGGACCAGGGTGGCCCCGAACGCAGTGGCGGTGGGGCGGCCGGGTCCCTCGGCACGTACTGGGTCCTCGGCGCGCTCGTGGTGGTGGCCGCGTCCGGTGCTCTCGTGGAGGACGCGGGCAGTTCCTGGTCGGCCATCTACCTCTCGGGCTCCCTGGGCGCCACGGCCTTCGTCGCCGGGCTCGGCTTCATCGCCCTGCAGGGTTTGCAGTTCGTCGGGCGGATCCTCGGGGACCGCCTCGTCGACCGCTTCGGCCAACGGGCGGTGGCACGGGCAGGCGTCGTCGTCGTCGTCGTCGGCATGGGGAGCGCCCTGGCGGTCCCGACGATCACCGGGACCGTCGTCGGTCTCGGACTCGCCGGGCTCGGGATCGCGACGCTGATCCCGGCCGCGATGCACGCCGCCGACGGGCTCCCCGGATTCCGACGCGGTAGCGGGCTGACCATCGTGAGCTGGCTGCTCCGAGCCGGCTTCCTGGTGTCGCCGCCCCTGGTCGGCGCGGTCGCGGACGCCTCGTCCCTACGGGTCGGTCTGCTCGTCGTCCCGCTGGCGGGCCTGCTCGCCGTGGCCTTCGCCCGAGTGCTGTCCGGGCGGTCGGCAGGTCGCACCGGTGGTCCTCCTCCCGGCCGGCCGGGGTAGGCCGAGCGGCATAGCCGCGCGCCGAGATCGTGGCCGCTCGATCACTGCCCCGTCGGAGCCCCCGTCCATAGCGTTTCAGGTGTCGGAGTTCCCGACGCCACGGATGGAGGATTCGATGATCGAGGTAGAGGGTCTCAGCAAGCGGTACGGGGAGAAGGTGGCGGTCGACGGCCTCGACTTCGTCGTCCGCCCCGGCATCGTCACCGGGTTCCTCGGGCCGAACGGAGCCGGGAAGTCCACGACCATGCGGATGATCGCGGGTCTGGACGAGCCGACCACCGGTCGGGTCCGGGTCAGCGGACGGGACTACCGCGGGGCGTTCGCACCGATGGCCGAGCTCGGGATCCTCCTGGAGGCGAAGGCGGTGCACACCGGTCGCTCGGCCCGCAACCACCTGCTGGCGCTGGCCCAGACGAACGGCATCGGTCGCCGCCGGGTCGACGAGGTGATCGACACGGTGGGCCTGAGCGAGGTGGCGGGCAAGCGGGTCGGGGGGTTCTCCCTCGGGATGGGCCAGCGCCTCGGGGTCGCTTCGGCACTGCTGGGCGATCCGGCCGTCGTCGTGCTCGACGAGCCGGCCAACGGCCTGGACCCGGAGGGCGTCCTGTGGATGCGCACCCTGCTGACCGGCCTCGCGGCCCAGGGCCGGACGGTCTTCGTGTCCTCCCACCTGATGTCCGAGATGGCGCTGACCGCGACCCGGCTCGTCGTCGTCGGCCGCGGGAGGCTCATCGCGGACACGACGGTCGAGGAGTTCGTCGCCCGCGCCGCGGGGAACGCGGTCACGGTCCGCACGCCGGACCCGGTCCGGCTGCGCGACCTGCTGCTCGGCCCGGACGTGACCGTGACCGGGGAGGGGTCAGGACTCCTGAGGGTGCAGGGCCTGTCCGCCGAACAGATCGGCGACATCGCGTGGCGGGACCACGTCGCCCTGCACGAACTCAGCGTCGACGCGCCCTCGCTGGAGGAGGCCTTCATCGAGTTCACCCGTGACGCCGTCGAGTACCGATCGCACGACAGCGGATCCGCCGACAGGGCAGGCGTCCCGGAGATGGCGGGTGCACGATGAGCACGGTGAGCACGGCTCTCGCACCGGCGGCAGACCCGACACCGGGTACCCCCCGGACCACCTCGGCACCCGGGGTCACGCAGCGCCGTGTCCTGCTGTCGGAATGGACGAAACTCCGGTCGCTCCGGTCGACGGTGTGGACCCTGCTGGTCGCCGTCGTGCTGATGGTCGGGCTCGGAGCACTGTTCTCGGCCGTCACCGCCAACCGTTTCCCGACGTTGAGTCCACCGGAGCAGGCGGCGTTCCAGCCGATCAGCACCAGCCTGAACGGGGTGCTGTTCGCGCAGCTGGCGATCGGTGTGCTGGGAGTCCTGGTGATCACCGGGGAGTACGGGACGGGGATGATCCGGGCGTCCCTGACCGTCGTCCCCCGCCGGCTGCCCGTGCTGTGGGCCAAGCTGACCGTCTTCGCCGCCGCGGTCCTCGCCGTCTCCGTCGTGGCGTCGTTCGTCTCGTTCTTCCTGGGCCAGGCGCTGCTGGCGCGGCACGGCCTCGGGGTGACGATCACAGCTCCAGGAGCTGTGCGCCAGGTCGTCGGAGCAGCGCTCTACCTGACCGTCGCCGGCATGATCGGCCTCGCACTCGGGGCACTGCTGCGGACCACGGCGGCCGGTGTCGCCACCTTCGCCGGCGTGTTCTTCGTCCTCCCGCCGCTCATGCAGCTGCTGCCGTCCTCGGTCGGTGACCACGTCACCCAGTACCTGCCGTCCAACGCGGGCGCGGTGCTGTACGGCGGCGGCTTCAACCTGACGAACGCGCTCTCACCGTGGGCGGGCTTCGCGCTGCTGTGCGGGTACGCGGTCCTCGTCATCGTCGCGGCGGCGTGGCGGCTGCGACACGTCGACGTCTGAAGCGAGCGACGATGACCGGCATGGAGGCGCCCACGTCGACGAAGCACGTGCCGGGCAGGCACCCGGCGGACCGCTCAGCGGGCCGCCGGGTGCTCGACGTCCTGGTGACGCTGCTGGCGGTCGGCAGCGGCCTGCCGAACCTGTTCCGCGACGGCGGGCACCCGCGTCCGCTGACCGTGCTGGCCGTCGTCCTGGTCCCGCTGCCGCTGCTGGCCCGCCGGACCCGGCCGGTCCCGGTGTTCGCCTGGCTGGTGTCGGCCGCGACCGCTGTCGGGCTGTGGGACGCCCGTGCCGTCCCCGCCGGCGCCCTGGCCGTCGGCCTGTACACGGTGGCTTCCTTGCGTCCCCGGCGCGACGCCCTCGCTGCCGCTGCCGTGCTGGAGGTGCCGACGGTCGCGGCCGCGATCCGGCTGACCGGCGGCGCCTGGTGGTACAACTCGATCCTCCTGACCGGTCTGATCAGCGCCGCGATCGGGCTCGGCCTGTACACCGCGACCCGACGGGCCTACCTCGCCGAGCTCCAGGACCGCGCCGCGCGCCTGGTCCGCGAGCGGGACCAGCAGGGCGAGCTCGCCGCCGCGGCCGAACGAGCCCGGATCGCCCACGAGATGCACGACGTCGTGGCCCACCACCTCACCGTCATGGTCGCCCTGTCCGACGGCGCGGTCGCGGCCTCGGCGGCCTCACCGGAACGGGCCGCGGACGTCATGCGGAGCGTGTCGGCGACCGGGCGCCGCGCGTTGGCCGACACCCGACGGCTGCTCGGGGTCCTGCGCACGCAGGACGAGACCGACGAGGACGCGAGCCTGCAGCCGGTGCCGGACCTCGCCGAGCTCGACGTGCTGATCGACCGGGTCCGCTCGGCGGGACTGGCCACCACGCTGCAGGTCCACGGCGCCGCCGCCGACGTGTCCGCCGGGGTCCAGCTCACCGTGTACCGGCTCGTGCAGGAGGCGCTCACCAACACGCTCAAGCACGGCGGCCCCCGCGCGCACGCGTCGGTCCGCCTGGACTACCGGCCCGGCGAGCTGCGGGTGGAGGTGGACGACGACGGCGACGGGGCCGCCGCTCCCGTCCCGGCCGACGGCGGCGGAGGCCTGATCGGTATGCGCGAGCGGGTCCACGCGTACGGCGGCCAGGTCCAGGCCGGCCCCCGCCGGCCCGGCGGCTGGCGCGTGTCGGCACAGCTGCGGCTGGACGACGGGGCTCGCGGGTGATCCGGGTCCTGCTGGTCGACGACCAGTCGCTGCTGCGGCTGGGCTTCCGCCTCATCCTCGAGGCCGAGGCCGACATCGAGGTCGTCGGCGAGGCCGCGGACGGGGCAACCGGGGTGCGGATGGCCGCGGCCGTGCACCCCGACGTCGTACTCATGGACGTGCGGATGCCGGTGCTCGACGGCATCGAGGCCACCGCCGCGATCGTGGCCGCGGGGGGGCCGGGCAGAGTCCTCATCCTGACCACGTTCGACCTCGACCAGTACGTCGTCGCCGGTCTGCGGGCGGGTGCCAGCGGTTTCCTGCTCAAGGACACCCCACCGGCCGAACTCCTCACCGCGATCCGCACGGTCGCCGCCGGCGACGCCGTCCTGGCGCCCACCGCGACCCGGCGGCTGATCAGCCAGTTCCTCCCGCTGCTGCCCGAGGCGGGCGTCGGGGCGCAGCGCGACGCGCTGCTCGACCGGCTGACGGACCGGGAGCGGTCGGTGTTCGCCCATCTCGCCGCGGGACGCTCCAACCGCGAGATCGCCGGCGACCTGCACGTGTCGGAGGGGACCGTCAAGATCCACGTCGGCCGGATCCTGGCCAAGCTCGACCTGCGCGACCGCGTCCAGGCGGTCGTCCTCGCCTACGAGTCGGGGCTCATCACCCCGGGCGCGTGAGCCCCTCTGACACCGTGAGCGCCGTGGGCGCCGTGGACGACGAGCTGGGCCGGGTCCTGTCCGGCGTCGGACCCCGCCTGCGAGCACTGCGCCGACAGCGCGAGACGACCCTGGCGGACCTGTCCGCCGCGACGGGCATCTCGGTCAGCACCCTGTCCCGGTTGGAGTCCGGTCAGCGACGACCGAACCTGGAGCTGTTGCTCCCGCTCGCCCGGGCGCACGGGGTCGCCCTGGACCACCTGGTCGGAGCACCGCTCACCGGGGACCCGCGGGTCCACCTTCGCCCGGTCACCCGCCGTGGGATGACGATGCTCCCCCTCACGCAGCGACCCGGCGGACTGCAGGCGTACAAGATCGTGATCGGGACCACCGACCGCCGTCGGCAGCCCAAGCCCCAGACCCACGAGGGCTACGAGTGGCTGTACGTCCTGAACGGCAGCCTCCGCCTCGTCCTCGGTACCCAGGACCTCGTGCTGGCCCCCGGCGAGGCGGCCGAGTTCGACACCCACACCCCGCACTGGTTCGGCGGGGCCGGCGGTGCGGCAGTCGAGTTCCTCACCCTGTTCGGCCGCCAGGGAGAGCGGGCCCACGTCCGGGTCGGACCGTCGGCGGGGTAGCTCGACACGACAGCTGCGGGCGCCGCCGTCACGCGCGTGGTGTTGACCGGTCACGCCCACCCGACTACAACGGGTACCGGGCGTCATCGTGGACCTCGGCGGGGCCGGTGGCGGTCGGACTGCTCCAGGTGCCCGCCGCGTGAGGAGACGCACTCGATGAGCCAGTCCCGATCCGTGGACCGCCGCAGTCTGCTGAAGGGCACCGGGGCCGCCGGAGCCCTCGCCGCCGGAGCCGTCCTGATGGTGGCCGAACCGGCGCGCGCCGAACGGGTCGGCGAGCACCCGGCCCCGGGCACGGCCGTCCCACCCGAGAAGATGCGCGCCGTCTACGAGCAGGTCAAGACGCCCTACGTCTACGGGATGGTCGTCCGTCCGGAGCCCGACCAGCGCGTCGACTCCGGCAGCGTCTTCCGGCACGGCGACGCCTGGTACATGGTCCACGTGGTCTACCGCGACCAGGGGTACGACACCCAGCTGCGCCGCAGCACCGACCTGCTGCACTGGGAGCTGGTCGGGGACGTGCTCCCGCGGCGGGCCGGCGCCTTCGACTCCACCCAGGCCGCCGGGTACATCGCCCTGCAGGACACCACCTGGGGTGGCAGCAACACGCTCGGGACCTTCCGCGGCCGGTACTGGATGTCCTACATCGCCGGAAACGACCCGGGCTACGAGGCGGGCAACCTCGAGATCGGTGTGGCGTCCACCCCCGACCCGACCGCCGACCGTCCGTGGGACCGCCTCGACAGAGCAGTGCTCTCGCCGGGTGACGTGGACGTCCGCTACTGGGAACGCGCGAAGCTCTACAAGAGCAACATCGTCGAGGACCCGGAGCGCCGGCTGGGTGCCCGTTTCGTCATGTACTACAACGCGACGACCGGCACGCAGTTCGAGCGGATCGGGATGGCCCTGTCCGACGACATGACCACCTGGCGCCGCTACCGCACCGACCCGGTGGTCGTGGAAGGGAAGATCATCACCGGTGACCCGCAGGTGGTGCGGATCGGCGAGCTCTGGGTGATGTTCTTCTTCGTCCGCGACTCCTACGACCGGCCGACGCAGACGTGGGACAACTTCGCCTGCTCGACGGACCTGGTGAACTGGACGATCTGGGAGGGTGAAGCACTGCTCACGGCGACTCGTCCGGTCGACCGCCAGTTCGCGCACAAGCCCTGGGTCATCAAGCACGACGGGGTCGTCTACCACTTCTACACCGCGATCGGTGACGAGGGCTGGGGCGTGGCCGTCGCGACGTCGGCGGACCTCACCGGCCCGAGGCCGGCACGGGTGGCCGCGTACGCCTCCTACACGAACATCGGCGACTCCGCGGCAGCTGCCGTGGACGGGACGACGGCGCCCGCCGACCGGTGGACCGCCTACCGGTCCCCCAACGACCACGACTGGCTCGCCGGCCACTTCTCCTCGCGCCTCGACGTCGCATCGTTGGTCCTCGACATCTACGACGACGGCGGTGGGGTCCAGCCTCCCGACTCCTACGTCGTGCAGTACCTGAGCGGCGCCACATGGGTGGATGTCCGCAACCAGCAGCGGTCACCGCGGCTGCCCACCAGGGGACGGAACCGGGTCACGTTCACGCCGGTCACGACGCAGGACCTCCGCGTGGTCTTCACCCATCCCGGCAACGACAGCTACTCGGGGGTCACCGAGATCTCGCTCGGGTGAGCCCGTGCCCGTCGAGGAGTTCCGTGTCCGTCGAGATGTCCGACGGTGCGGGGATCTGGACGGAGTCCACGGGCCTGCCCGGCGCGGGTGTGGCCGTTCCTCCCCCGTCGACACCTACCACGTCGGTACGGTGCCCGGATGAGTGGGACAGCGCTGGTCCTCGGGGCCTCCGGCCAGATCGGCGTCGCGGTGATCGACGCGCTGCTGGCCGAGGGCTGGGCGGTCCGGGCCGGTGCCCGCTCGGACCACCCCTACCCCGAGGGTGTCGAGGGCGTCCTGGTCGACCGGTCCGACGACGCCTCGCTGGCCGCGGCGGTCGGCGGCGGCGTCGACGTACTCGTCGACTGCGTGGCCTACGACGCGACCCACGCCCGCCAGCTCGTGGGGCTCGCCGGACGCATCGGGTCGGCGGTCGTGGTGTCGAGCGTCTCCGTGTACGCCGACGACCGCGGCCGGACCCTCGACGAGGCGGACGACGCCCGGGACTTCCCCGTCCTACCCGAGCCGATCGCCGAGACGCAACGGACGGTCCCCGCAGGCCCGACCACCTACTCCACCCGCAAGGTCGCGATGGAGCAGGTCCTGCTCGGCGCCGGGGACGCCCTGCCGGTGACGGTGTTGCGGCCGGGCGCGATCACCGGCCCGGCCAGCGTGCACCCCCGCGAGCTGTGGTTCGTCCAGCGAGCACTCGACAACCGCCCTGTCCAGGTCCTCGCCTACGAGGGGCGCAGCCTGTTCCACACGAGCAGCACCCCGAACATCGCCGAGCTGGTGCGCCTGGCCGCAGCGAGCCCCGGCACCCGGGTGCTCAACGCCGTGGACCCCCGGGCACCGTCGGCAGCCGAGATCGGCGCGGCGGTCAACGCGGTGATGGACCACCACCCGCGCGAGGTCCTGATGGCCGGGCCCCCGCAGTCCGGGGTCGGGGCGCACCCGTGGGCCGTCCCTGCGCCGTTCGTCGCGGACATGCGCGAGGCCGCCCGGGTGCTGGGCTACGCGGCCGTGACCGACCACCGGGGCTTCGCGCCCACCACCGTGACGTGGGTCCTGGCGCAGCTGCGCGGACGCACCTGGCAGGAGGCGTTCCCGACGTTCCTGCGCGCCAACGGCGCTGGCGCGTTCGACTACGCCGCCGAGGACGCCTGGCTGGGGGCCTGACCGTGCCGTCGCGGTACCCCGTGTCCCGCGGGCCGCGCCGGCGACGGACGGTGGTCGCGGCCGGAGCAGTGCTCGTGGTGCTGGTCGGTGGCGGGTCGGTCACCCGGGCGATGCGGGGCGCCGGGGACACCGGCGCGGGTCCGGTCATCAGCCCACCGAGCGCCGCGGTCGCACCGCGCGAGCCGGGCGCACCGCGCGAGCCGGGCGCGCCGCGCGACCCGGGCGCGCCGCGGGCCCCGACACCGAGCGCACCGCGGGCCCCGACACCCCGGGCGTCGCCGGTGGCAGCCCGGACGACCCCGACCACGGCGGACACGAACGCCATGGGCACCTCGCACCTCAGCCCGGCGCTGGCCCGGGCACTGACCGCAGCGACGGTCGCCGCGCGCCGTGACGGAGTCCGCATCCGGGTGATCTCCGGGTACCGGACCGCTGCCCACCAACAGCAGCTGTACGAGCAGGCGATCCGCACCTACGGGTCGGCCCGCCTGGCCCGGCGGTGGGTGCTCCCCCCGGCCGAGTCCGCCCACGTCCGGGGTACGGCGGTCGATGTCGGACCGCGGTCCGCCGCCGCCTGGCTGCAGGCCCACGGCGACACATGGGGACTGTGTCGCCGCTACGACAACGAGTGGTGGCACTTCGAGGTGGCCACGGCACCGGGCACGCACTGCCCGGCCCGCGCGCCCCATGCCTGACCGCCCCGGAGGGCCCGTCGTCAGGGGTCGCGGTGCCGCACGGCGCAGAGCAGCGCTCCGACGGCTCCTGCAGGACGTCGGGGGACAGCAGGGCGGATCAGCAGGGCGGATCAGGGGAGTCGCAGGCCCGACCCGCGTCGTCCACCGGGTCGGTGAGGCCGTCGCACCCGGACCGGGCGAGGGCCGTGACGTGCGCGCACGTGGTGGGGTGCGAAGGTCGGAGCGCGTTGGCGGCCCGGTCGAGCAGGGCCCGCAGCTGGGCGGTGTCGGCCTCGCCGAGAGGGGCCAACACCTGCTGTTCGACCTGACGGAGCCGGCGTTCGAACTCCGCGAGCCGATCGACGCCGTGGTCGGTGAGAACAATGCGGCGCACCCGGCGGTCCGCGGGGTCCGGCCGGCGTTCGACGAGCCCCGCCGCAGCGAGATCGTCCAGCAGGTAGGTGACGACCGTCCGGTCGAGACCAGCGCTCTCCGCGAGCGCCAGCTGGGTGGGCATCTGCGCGGACGCCGACGACGCGAGCAGCCGGTACGCGCGGCCGCCGCCGGGCAGGTCCGCCAGGACGGCTTCCACCGCCCGGCCGTAGCCGCGGAGAAGGGTGGAGAGCGCCCACCCCAGGTCCGAAGGCGGGTCGGCCCGCGTGGGCCGGGGCACCACTGCCGCCGCCCGGGTGCTCCTCATGGGAGGACAGTACCCGCAGTTGACCTTGTCGTCTCTAGAACATACGGTCTGTTAGGCAGACGATCTGTCACCACCTACATCTGGAGGGCACCATGGCGAACCTGCTCCGCGTCGACGCGAGCGTGCGCACGGACGGATCGGTCAGCCGCGCGGTTGCCGACAGCGCGACCGAGGCCTGGCAGACCGAACACCGTGCCGGCACCATCACCCACCGCGATCTCAGCGCACAGCCGTTGCCCGCGCAGACCTGGGGCCTCGGTGTCGCATCGGCCTACTCCCCGGCCGAGTCGTGGACCCCCGAGCAGCGCGACGCCAGGCAGCTCGTGGCGACGCTGGCCGACGAGGTCCTCGACGCGGACCTGCTGGTCCTGGCCTCCCCGCTCTACAACTTCGGCGTCAGCCAGTACACGAAGGTGTGGATCGACCTGCTCATCTGCGACCCGCGCCTGGGCCCCGGCTCCACCGCTCTCCAGGGCAAGCCGGCGTTGCTCGTCGTCTCCCAGGGCGGCGGTTACCGCGCGGGCACCCCGCGGCACGGCTGGGACCACTCGACGTCCTACCTGGAACGCGTCCTCGGCGACAACTTCGGGATGACCGTCGACACCGTGGTCGTCGACCTCACACTCGCCGGCGTCAACCCGGCGATGTCCCACCTCGTCGACGCCGCGGCGCAGGCGCTGGCAGAGGCCCACGAGAGCGCCGGCCGCCACGGCAACAGGCTCGCCACCGCCCACCGCGCCGCCTGACCCCAGGCTCCTCTCGCGTGACCGGCAGCGTCTCTCGCCTGACCGCAGGGTCCCTGCCGAGCGGCCCCGCAGTGCGTGGGGCACCATCGTCGGGGGGCAATGAGGCATCCCGTCCGAGGTGACCCACGCGTGTCGCCACGGCCCATCCGAGCCCGGTTAGCCCTGCGAGAGGTCCCCGATGTCGTCCGCCGTCCGCAGCGCCGAGAGCGCCGGTCCCGCCAGCAGCCACCCAGACCCGCACCACGACCCACACCACGGCCGCCGCTGGCTGGTGCTGGGCGTCGTCGCCATCGCCCAGCTGATGGTGGTGCTCGACGCGACCATCGTGAACATCGCCCTGCCGTCGGCACAACGCGACCTCGGGTTCGCCGACACCGACCGGCAATGGGTGGTCACGGCCTACGCGCTCTCCTTCGGCAGCCTCCTGCTGCTCGGTGGGAAGCTCGGCGACCTCTTCGGCCGCAAGACCACCTTCATCACCGGCCTGATCGGCTTCGCTCTCGCCTCCGCGCTCGGCGGCGCGGCCAACTCCTTCAGCGTGCTGATCGGGGCCCGGGTCCTGCAGGGCGTCTTCGGAGCGCTGCTCGCACCGGCCGCGCTGTCCACGCTCGCCACCACGTTCACCGACCCGAAGGAACGCTCCAAGGCGTTCGGGGTGTTCGGTGCCGTCGCAGGCGGTGGGAGTGCCGTGGGCCTGGTGCTCGGCGGGTTCCTGACGGAGTGGCTGTCCTGGCGCTGGTGTCTCTACGTCAACCTGTTGTTCGCCGCTGCGGCCGTCGCGGGAGCCGTGGTCCTGCTGAGGAACTCCCGCGCCGAGCACCGCCCGCGGCTGGACCTGCCGGGCACGGTGCTCGCGTCGGCGGGCCTGTTCTGCCTGGTGTTCGGCTTCTCCGAGGCATCCACCCGAGGATGGACCGACTCGCTCACCCTCGTCGTGCTCGCCCTCGGGGTTGTTCTTCTCGCGGCGTTCGTGCTCGTCGAACAGCGCGTGAGTGCGCCGTTGCTCCCGCTGCGTGTGGTGGTCAACCGGGTTCGCGGCACCTGTTACGCGGCCGTCGGGGTATCGGCGATCGCGATCTTCGCTGTCTTCCTGTTCCTGACCTTCTACGTCCAGCAGGTGCTGGGGTTCTCCCCGATCGTCACCGGCGTCAGCTTCCTGCCGTTGACCGCCGGGATCGTCCTGTCCTCGACGTCGGCGAACATCCTGCTGCTGCCCCGGTTCGGTCCCCGACCGCTGCTCCCGGTCGGGATGTCGCTGGGGGCCACCGGGATGTTCCTGCTGACCCGGCTGACCCCCGAGTCCAGCTACGCCGGTCGGATCCTGCCCTCCCTGGTGATCCTGGGCCTCGGGTTCGGCCTCATCTTCGCCCCGGCGATCAGCAGCGCCACGTTCGGTGTCGCTCGCCAGGACAGCGGCGTCGCGTCGGCGATGGTCAACACCATGCAGCAGGTCGGCGGTTCCATCGGGACCGCGCTGCTCTCGACGCTGGCCGCCAGTGCCACCGCGAACTACGCCCGGACCCACACCGGTTCCGGCGGCGCCGTCCTGGCGGCGGTCCACGGCTTCACGACGGCCTTCACGGTGTCGGGCTTCATCTTCGTGGGCGGGGCGATCTTCACCGCGGTGCTCCTGCCCTCCGGCGTGCTGCGGGCGCCCGTGTCCGACAGCCCCCCGGTCCACGCGGGGTGATGCCGGCCCGGTGAGCCTCGCGTGCCGTGGTAGCGATGCCCTGGATCAGCGAAGGTTGCCGGCGCTGTCGTACCTGGCGCCGAAGGCCGCCGTCCAGGTCGCGCGGTTCTGGGCCGCCAGGGCAGGGTCGTAGGCGCAGGTGCGGGTGAGGTTCGAGTCGATCTGCGGCCCGCCGGTCGAGCTGGCTCGCGGAGTGGCCGGCGGGGTGGCCGTCCGCGTGGGCGCGGGAGTTGTGTGGCCGGGAGTGGCAGGGCCGGCAGCGGTGGAGGGTGTGGGGGCCGCGGTGGCGGTGCTGCGCCGGAGGGCCAGCTGGACCGCCGCGCGCACCCGTTCCCAGTCCGGGTCGGCGGGCGAGAGGCCAGGGATCCCGTACTGGTCCACCACGAGGCTGGACTGGGTGCCGTGCGTCCGGACCGTGTCGCCGAGCTTCACCAGCGCGGGGAGCAGGGCCGGCGGGATGTCGGTCAGGGTGACGTTGGCCGCCGTGTCCGCCAGGCTCTGGTAGCCGAGCAGCAGACGGCTGGCGCTGGCCTGGGTCGTGAGGGCGTTGATCGTGCACCGCTGCCGACGCAGCCGTGAGTTGTCGTCGGTGTTGAACCGCCCCCGGGCGAACCACTGCGCGTCGTACCCGCTCAGGTGCTGGGCGGCACCCGGCATGAGGAACCGGGTCGGCAGGACGGTCGGGTCGTGCGAACCACCCACGGCGACCGGCTCGTCGATGTTGACGGTGACCCCGCCGAGGGCGTCCACCACCTGCTTGAAGCCCGTCAGCGACACCAGGACGTAGTAGTCGATCGGCAGGCCCAAGCTCTGGCCCAGGCCCAGCTTGAGAGCGTCGGCGCCCTCGTTGTCGGTCTTGCCGAGGAGCCCGGGGTGCTGGGCGGGCACGTTGCGGTACACGGAGTTGACGAGGTTCTCACCGCTGCGGACATCGGTGGAACTCGCGTCGGGATAGGTCGTGTACCCACCCGGGTAGGTGTTCCCCAGAGCCGAGCCCGGCTTGAACTGCAGGCGCTCCAGGTTCCGGGCCACGCTGATCAGCACCGTGTTCCCGGTGTGGGTGTCGATGCTGGCCACGACGATCGAGTCGGTCCGGACGCCCACGCGGATCCCGCCGTCCGCCGTCGGACCGGCGTCGCTGCCCAGCACCAGGACGTTCAGCCGGGGCTTGCCGGCCCACGGGTCGGGCCCACCGGTCACGGCCGCCTCCGGTCGGGTGGCGGACGACCCGTTCGCGAAGATGGTGTCGACCGTGCGCCTGGTGGTCACGGCCAGCTGGGACACCAGCGCGGCGGGTGCCAGCACCCCCAGGCACAGCAGCCCGACGACTCCGGACATCGCCACCCGCGTCCCGGCCGACGTGGCTGCCGGCCGCAGCGCCCGATGGGTCAGGACGACCAGCGCGGCCCACCCGACGCCCACCACCACGGCGGCCACCACCACGGCGCCCAGTCGGCCCGGGCTCAGGATCGAGCCGACCGTACCCACCGGGTCCCGCTCGACCTGGACGGCGACGAACACCGCGACCACCAGGACCGCAGCGAGCACGAGGGCACCGGTCTTCCGCCATCCCGCCACGATCAGGCCGAGTCCCGGCACCACCGTCCCCAGCACGGTGAGCGCCAGGACGGACCCGGGTCGCCGACCTCCCGGCACGCGTCGGAGGTGTCCGGTAGCGCGCTGATCTCCGGTACCGGCCATCTGTTCGCGAACCACCTCGGTGTCGACACCCGAGCGGTCCAGCACCGCTCGTCGGCATATGTGATCGCCCCAGTAGTAACGCGCGGGCCGCGCTCGGCGTGCCCGTCGTCACCGGTACCCGGCCCTGGTCACCGGTGCCCGACCCCACCGGTACCCGACCCTGGTGACAGTCAGTGTCCGTCGCGTCGTAGATCCGTGCGAGCTGCGCACCGGAGGGCAGCTGTCCTCGGTAGTCGGCGCCCCCGAGCTGATCCGGTCCGCTGGCCGCTGGAGCTCGCGCTTGTAGGCGGCCCAGACGGCCGCCATGACGTCCCCGGGCCGCCCGGTCAGCAGGTCCGCCGCCACCACCGTGCGCCGGGACACGTGATCCGGGATGCCGAACGTGTGCGGGTCGCCGGCGACGAGGGTGTGCGGGCGTCGAGCCGGCCCGCGGTCATCGGTAGCCGGCCTCGGTGGCGGGCAGGCCGGGGTCCTGGATCTCCACGAGGTAGGTCCAGCAGTCCGGCCTGGACCCGTCGGTGTCCGTCACCCCGTAGACCCGGGCCAGCTGGGCGCTGGAGAGCACCTGTCCCACGAACCGCCCGAGCTGGGGGTCGGCTGCCAAGGCGGCGATCCCCCGGGCGACGTAGGTCGGTGACTCGGAGATGCCGAAGTGCGGCTCACCCTCGATCGCGTCGCGCCAGGTCGCCTCGGTGACGCCGAAGTTGTCCAGCATCGACTCAGAGCGCAACCATCCCGGCGTCACGGCGAGAGCAGTGCACGACGTTCCGTCCAGTTCGGCGGCCAGACCGACGGTGATGCGCTCGACGGAGGCCTTGACCAGGTCGTAGTAGAAGCTGCCCCGGAACGCCTTGTTGTACGCCGAGGTGCCGTCGGTCATCTCCACCACCAGCGCGTCACCGGTGCGGAGCATCAGGGGAAGGGCCCTGGCGCTGGTGACCAGGTGCGTGTCGACGCCCACGCGCAGCATCCGCAGGCCCCCGGTGAGGTCGTGCTCCCACAGCTTCTTGTCCCACTGGGCATAGGCGTCCCCGCCGAAGATGTCGTTGACCAGGACGTCGAGCCGGCCGTGCTCGCTGTCGATCCGGGCGACGAGAGCCTCGACCGCGTCCGGGTCGAGGTGGTCCACACGGACGGCGGCACCGCTCCCCACGGCGGCCACGAGGTCACCGGTCTTGTCGATCGTCTCGGGTCGCCCGATCTCCGAGGGCCCGGTCGTGCGACTGCTGCGACCCGTCGCGTAGACGAAGGCGCCGGCCCTGGCCAGCTCGACGGCGATCGCCCGACCGGCTCCCCGGGTCGCGCCGGCGACCAGGGCGACCCGTCCGGCCAACGGGAGCGGGGGTGGGCTGTCGGGCACCGGACCTGCCTCTCGCGGGCGCTGTCCCAACGGCCGCACCGGAGCATGGACGCGGCGTCGACCGGGGATGGGCGGCGTCCCGGGCAGGCTCCCACTCGACAGCACGCAGGTCAACGGATACGGCCGTCGTCCCCCAGCGTGGTCCCGGACGCCGGGCCTGTCCGGGCCCGGTGCTACGCATGGGCACGTGACGACGACCGCCCCACCCGACACCATCCCGACGGCCGAGCTGCGCCAACGCGCCGAGGAGACCCTGCGCGCGCTCGCCGGGCCCGAGGCGGTCCTGCGTCCGGACCAGTGGCGGGCGATCGAGGAGCTGGTCGCCCATCGCCGGCGCGCCCTGGTGGTCCAGCGCACCGGCTGGGGCAAGAGCGCCGTCTACTTCGTGGCCACCGCCCTGCTGCGTGCCGCCGGCGCCGGCCCGACGGTGATCGTGTCCCCGCTGTTGGCGCTGATGCGCAACCAGGTGGCAGCGGCGGGGCGCGCCGGCATCCGGGCGGACACGGTCAACTCCACGAACCTCACCGACTGGGAAACCACCTTCGAGGCGGTGGCCGCCGGCAGCGTCGACGTCCTGCTCGTGTCCCCGGAACGGCTGAACAACCCGGACTTCCGCGACCGCGTCCTGCCCCGCCTTGCCGCGACCTGCGGGCTGCTCGTGGTCGACGAGGCGCACTGCATCAGCGACTGGGGGCACGACTTCCGCCCGGACTACCGCCGGCTTCGCACGCTGCTGGGCGAGCTCCCGGACGGGATCCCGGTCCTGGCCACGACTGCCACCGCGAACGCCCGCGTGACCGCCGACGTCGCCGAGCAGCTCGGCAGCACCCACGTGGTGGACGGACAGCGCCCCGACGTCCTGGTGCTGCGCGGCCCGCTGGACCGGGAGTCCCTGTACCTGCGCGTGGTCCGGGTCGGCAACCGCGCCCACCAGCTCGCCTGGCTGGCCGACCACCTCGCGGACCTGCCGGGAAGCGGGATCGTCTACACGCTCACCGTCGCCGCGGCCACCGACGTCGCGGACTTCCTGCGCAGCCGCGGGCACCGGGTCGCCTCCTACTCCGGGCAGACCGAGCAGAGCGAACGCCTGGCCGCCGAGGACGACCTGCTGGCCAACCGGGTCAAGGCGCTGGTCGCGACCAGTGCTCTCGGGATGGGCTACGACAAGCCCGACCTCGGGTTCGTGGTCCACCTCGGAGCTCCGTCCTCGCCGATCTCCTACTACCAGCAGATCGGCCGCGCCGGGCGTGGTGTCCGCCGAGCCGAGGTGGTGCTCCTGCCCGGCCACGACGATCAGGCGGTATGGGACTGGCAGGCCGACCAGGGCTTCCCGCCCGAAGGTACTGCCAGAGCAGCGCTCGCGGGACTGGACCCGGACGATGTGACGTCCACCCAGGTGCTGGAGACTCGCGTCGACCTGTCACGCCGTCGGCTGGAGACGATGCTGAAGGTCCTCGACGTCGACGGTGCCGTGCGGCGGGTCCGCGGCGGGTGGGTACGCCTGGACAGCGAATGGCGCTACGACGCGGACCGCTACGCCCGGGTCGCCGCGGTCCGCGACACCGAGCAGCAGGCCATGCGGGACTACATCGCCACCGACCGGTGCCGGCTGGCGTTCCTGCGCGCGCAGCTCGACGACAGCCCGGCGGCGGACTGCGGGCGCTGTGACACCTGCGTGGCCCGCGGGCTCGGACCCGACGACGGGCCCCTGGCAGGCGCGGACCTCACCGCGGTCTCCGATGCTGCCGTCGCCGCGGCCGACGACCGCCTCGCCCGGCCGGGGGTTCCCGTGGAGCCCCGCCGCATGTGGCCGACCGGGATGCAGGCCATCGGGGTCCCGGTGTCGGGGAGGATCCGCCCGGGCGACGGCTGTGCGCCCGGGCGGGCGGTGGCCCGCTACACCGACCTGGGTCTCGGTCCACGGATCCAGGAGGTCTGCACCGGTCCGGACGGCCCCGCGCCGGAATCGCTGCTGCGGGCTGCGGTCGCCACCCTGGCGGCCTGGGACTGGGAACAGCGTCCCGCCGCGGTCGTCGCCGTCGGGTCCGGGTCACGCCCGCAGCTGGTGGAGAGCATTGCTCGCCACCTGTCCGAGGTCGGACGACTGCCGCTGCTGGGCACCGTCCCGCACACCGGCCCGAGCTCCACCGGGCGCAGCAACGGGGCCCAACGGCTGCGCGCGGTGTGGGGGACCTACCGCATCCCCGACGAGCTCGCCGCCGCGGTCGCCGGGCTGGACGGTGCGCCGGTGCTGTTGGTGGACGATCGCACCGACACCGGGTGGACCGCCGCGGTGATCGGGCTCGCGCTGCGCCAGGCCGGGGCCGGAGCAGTGCTCCCGTTCGCCCTCGGGGCCGCCGCCTGACGTCGGTAGGAAGAAGCGGGCCCACGCGGCCGGAGCGGCGCCCTGGTACCGATCGCGGACCCCGACGCCGGCTCCTGACCGTCCACCGCCTCACGGCGGGACGTTGGTGGAGCATGCCCACGGGTCGACGGTCAGTCCGCTGTACCTGACCGAACCGTTCGTCCTCCCGATCGACCTCGTCACCCTGTTCACCTGATCACGTCACCTGATGAAGGTCGCCACGGCCGGTGCGGCCGACGCCGCGTCCGGGTCAGAACGGAAGGTCCAGCGTTGCGAGGCCGCGACAGAGCACGCTGTGCGTGCGTTCCTGGATCACGTCGTTCACATGGACGGCTCGCGAGTCGGGGGTTCGAGTCTCCGGCACCTCTCCGTGCCACCACGCGTCGGCATCCGCCCACCGGCGCACGCCCTCATGGGGATCCTCGGCCCGGTTGAAGATCCGGAACCACACCGGGGGGGGAGTATCGAACGTGTTCGAGTCTCCGCACCGGCCTCCGACACCAACCGGCGGAGCCGTCAGGGGACGACGAGCACCGGGCGGTCGGCCTCGCGGGTGAGCTTGCCCGCCACCGAACCGAGGACCCGCTTGGTCAGGCCACCTGCGGAGCGCCCCACGACGATCAGGTCGGCGTGGGCCTCGCGCCCGACCGCGAGCAGCTCGTCGGCGGCGTCCCCGTCGCGGCGCTCGAAACGCCACCGGGTTCCCAGGTCGCCGAGCTGGTTGAGCGAGTCCGCCCGCAGGACCTGCTCCAGCTCCAGGGCGTCCTCGGCGTCCGCGGCCGCTGCACCCGGGGAGAAGGAGAAGAGCACATGCGGCTCACCAACGAGGACCACCACGAGCTCCGCCTCCCCGCGCGACGCCAACCCCGCGGCGAACACCAGGGCGCCCCGGCTGCTGTCCGACCCGTCGAAGCCGACCACGATCGTGGTGAAACCATCGCGGACGATCGATCCCGCCCTGGCGGACAGGTCCCCGTCGGGGCCGGACACGTCGCCAGCGGTCTCGTCGGTCGTGTCGGTCATCTGCTCCCTCGTCTGTGGTGCCGGGACGTCGTCCGTCTGCGGTGCGGGCCGCCGTGTCCGGTGAATCGTGCCCCGCTCAGACCCGCCCGGTCGCCATCTCCATCAGACGGGTGAACACCCGCTCGTCCGCGTTCAACCCGTCGTGGGCGTACTCGTTGGTCACCCAGGCGCGCACGTTCGGCACGCGGACGGCCGTCTCCCGGGAGAGGTCCGAGTCGACGTACAGGTCGTCGAGGTAGACCGCCGCAGCGACCGGCACCTCGTTGTGGTCCAGCGCGTCGAGGTCGTACAGCGCCGGCCAGTCCGAGCGTTCGTTGAGCAGCTGCGCCGCTTCGGCGAACGGGGCGAGGACCGCCTCGTCACGGAACAGCGCCGACTCCTTCATCTCTCCGGCCAGCAGCAGCTCGGGCGCGTCCGGCGACATCTCCGGGTGGTCCACCCGCACCCGCTCTGCCGCCCAGCGCGACGCCGTCCCCGAGCAGTAGATGATCTCCTGCAGGATCGCGTACAGCGGGTCGGCGACGTGTCCGGTGCGGCGCTCCAGCTCGGCGAGGAACAACGTGGCGACCTGGTCGCCGTCGAAGGCGTCCTCCAGCAGGTGGTGCACCTCCGCCGAACCCTCGCTCGTCCCGAGGACGATCCCCAGTGCCTGCAGCCGTCCGACGGTCAGCGGGTCGCCGTTCGGGAGGCGGATCGGGTCGGTGACAGGTCGGGCACGGACCGCGTCGCGCAGCCGGTGCAGCACGTCCGGGTCGCCGGGGAATGCCCGTGCGTGCTCGACGTTGCGGGCGACCACCCGCGGCCAGGTCCGGCGGTACACGTCCTCGGCGGTCGCCGTCAGGCCGGGGAGTCCGCCCGCGATCAGGCACCGCCGCAGACCGTGCGGCGCGAAGGAGAGGTAGGTGAGGGTGCAGAAACCGCCGTAGCTCTGGCCGAGCGTGGTCCAGGGCGATCCGTCGGTGAGCGCTGCTCTCGCCAGCTCCGCGTCGCGGACGATCGAGTCGGCGCGGAAGAGTCCGAGGTGGGCGGCGAGGGCGGCGGCGTCGGGGTGGCGCGCCGGCGTGCGGTCGGTGACGGGTGTCGAACGACCGGTGCCCCGCTGGTCCAGCAGCAGCACCCGGTGGTGCAGGACCGCCTGCGCCAACCAGCCGGTCCGGCTGGTCGGCCGCGGGGAACGTCCGCCGGGACCGCCCTGCAGGAACAGCAGCCAGGGCAGGTCCTGCCCGACCAGCTCGGCGGCGCGGACCTCCCGGGCGTACAGGGAGATGGTCTCCCCGTCCGCGCGGGCGTGGTCCAGTGGGACCGCCAGGACATGGTCGGTGGTCACGAGGCCGGGGACGGCGGGGGTGTTCGGTGGGCGCGTCACCGTCCCAGCGTGCCCGTCCCGGCGGGGAGGTCAGGCCGCGCCCACCGGGTCGATCAGCTGGAGATGTCCTTCGTTGTCAGCCGCGCCCAGGCCGCTGCCGCGAACACGACGACGTAGGCCAGCTGGGTGAGGACGCCGTGGACCAGCGGCCCGGCCGCGACCGTGCCGCGCAACAGTTCACCGAAGGCCATCCACGGATGGGTGAACAGGTACGGGTGCAGGACGGCGACCTGCGGGACCGCGTCGATGATCTGGCTGAGCACGGTCAGGACCGCGACGGCGGCCACCGCGGCAACGGGGACCTCGGTCAACGTCGAGACGAACAGGCCGATGGCAGCGACACCGGTCAGGGAGACCACGACGTACACCGCGACCAGCGCGGCACGGCCCAGGGCGGACGAGTACGGGACGCTGTCGCCGGAGAGCAGTGTGACGGCGCCGTGCGGGAACAGGACCAGTCCCACGACGAGGCCGACGACCGCGACGGTCAGGGTGCACAGTGCTGCGTACACGAGGATCCCGACGTACTTCACCGCGAGCAGGCGGGTCCGTCCGACCGGGACCACGAGCAGGTTGCGCAGGGTCCCCGCGGTGGACTCACCGGCCACCGCGTCACCGGCGGCGATCGCGACCGCCAACGGCAGGAACAACGGCAGGGTGATCGTCAGCGAGGTGAAGACGAGGAACAGGCCGTTCTGCGTCACCTGCGACAGGAAGTTCGGTCCGTCACCTCCCCCACCCGGCGGCGAGACGTCGACGGCGATCCCCAGCGCGATCGGTGCGCACGCCAGGACGGCGAGCAGCACCAGGTTGCGTCGGCGCCCGAGGACCAGGCGCAGCTCGGAACCGAGGAAGCGACCCACCCCGGCGGTCCGCGGCGGGTCGTCCACCCGGCGCACCGACGTCGACCCGACGGCCGCGCCCTGCCGGGTCGGGACCTGCCGGGTCGGCCCTGTGGTCACCTCAGCGCTCGACATCGAAGCCCTCCCCCGTCAGCGAGACGAACAGGTCCTCCAGCACCGGCCGGTCCACGACCAGCTGGCGGACGCGGACACCGGCTCCGACCAGCTCCGCGGCGATCCGTTCGGGGACCGCGGCGCGCAACTCGGCGCTGACGGTGTCCTGGTCCTGCACCGGCTCGGAGGTCCCCGCACGGACCAGGACCTCCGCTGCCCGGGCGATGTCGGGAGTGTCGACCCGGACCCGGACACCGGCCGCGGCCCAGAGCTGCGCCTTCGGGCCGGCGAACACCAACCGGCCCCGGCTCATCACCCCGAGGTGGGTGCAGATCTGCTCGATCTCGGAGAGCAGGTGGGAGGACAGCAGAACCGTCGCGCCCTCGGCGGCGACCTCGCGGATGAGTGCGCGGACCTCGCGGGTTCCCTGAGGGTCCAGGCCGTTGGTCGGCTCGTCGAGCACGAACAGCTCACGCGGGCGCAGCAGAGCGGCCGCGAGCCCGAGCCGTTGCCGCATCCCCAACGAGTAGTTGCGGTAGCGCTTGTCCGCCGCTGCCGCCAGCCCCACCCGGTCCAGTGCGTTCCCCACCCGGTCGGCCGCGCCGCTGCGGGAGACGGTCAGGTCGGCGGCGTCGAGGCGGACCAGGTTCGCCGCCCCCGACAGGTACGGATGAAAGGCCGGTCCCTCGACCAGGGCGCCGACGCGGGGCAGCACCCGTTGGCCGTCGACCCGGACGTCGGACCCGAACAGACGCGCTGTCCCGGACGTCGGGGCCACCAGGCCGAGCAGCATCCGGATCGTCGTGGTCTTGCCCGAGCCGTTGGGCCCCAGGAAGCCGAACACGGCGCCCCGGGGGACCGACAGGTCCAGGTCGTCGACGGCGACCTGACCGCTGGGGAAGCGCTTGGTCAGCCCGCTCGTGCGGACCACCACGTCGTCGTCCGATCGGGCCTCGTCGATGCCAGCCGCTTCGGCGCCGGCCTCGTCGGGACCGGCCTCGCCGTCGGGGAGGCGCGAGGGGCGGCGGGCAACCGGGTCGGACCGCTCCGACCACCCGGCCGGGTGGTCGGACGGCCCGGCCGGGCGGTCGGTGACCGCAGTCACCGGGCCGCTGCACGCTCGAGCGTGGCCGGGGTGACGGCGCCCACCAGCAGGCGCCCGTCGTCGAGCAGCAGCGCCGAGAACAGGCGGGTCGACAGGACCCGGCCGGACCCGAACGCCCCGGACACCGGCGTCGCGGCCCGGGTGATCGCGCTCAGCGGGCTGGCGTCAGCCGCGGTGCCCGACTTCGCCCCGAGCTGGACTCCCTTGATCGTGACCACCGACGCCCACCCCCGGCCGGTGACGACCGGCGCGGCGGAGGCCGGACGCTTCGCGGCAGCCTTCCCGGCCTCGGCCGGCGTACGCTCGGCGAGCGCGCCGCGCAGGTCCTTGGTGGTCACCGTCGACCCTGCGGGCGGGTTGAACGCGAACACCGAGGCGTCGGGCTGCGCGACCGTCAGGCTGGTGAACGCCGTGGAGAACGCGGCGGTCCCGCGACCGACCGCGTACACCTCCACGCGCAGCGGTACCGATGTCGTCGCGTCGACCGCCACCGTGACCCGGTCGACGAGGCTGCCCGCGTCCCTGGGCTGCATCACCAGCTGGTAGGCCTGCCGGCCGGCGACGCGGACGGTCGGGTCCACCGACAGCCGGGTCGTGGGTGTCACCGCCGCGACGGCACGGGCGGCGGCCGCCGCAGGCGTCAGCTCGGCGGCGGCCCTGGCCGGGTCCGCGGTCGGGTCCGGTGTCGGGGCCGTCCGCGAGGCTGCGGCCTCGGTCGGGAGCAACAGCCGCTGCGCGGAGTTCGACGAACTGCTCCAGACCCAGGCCTGGGCGCCGTTGCGGACGACGTCGGTCTCGGCGAGGTCACCGAGCACCGCGATCCGCTGCTGCGTCGCCGACCCGTACCAGAGGCGCACCGTGTGCGATCCGCTGACCAGTGAGGTCAGCGAGGTGGAGGACCCCGAGCCGGGCAGGGCGGGAAGGCCGAGATCGGCGGTCTCCACGACGGTGCCCGACATCGGACGGGCACCCGCCGACGCCACCGCGGCCAGCAGCTGCTCCGGCGTGCGGGACGGCAGGTTGCCGCTCAGCGCCTGGGCGACCTGGGGGGCGGCGACGGCGCCGCCGGTGACGGCCGCGACGCCGAGGACGGCGACGGCGGGGACGGCCCAACGCCGGCTGACACGGGGACGACGGCCGGACGGGCTGGTGGAGGCGTTGGTCTGGGGTGCGCGCGAGGTCATGGGAACACTGTGGGCCCGTCCCGGTGAGAGAACCATGAGAGCTCCCGGCCGCCCCGGGACCCGGGTCGCTCCACGGTGCGCGCACGCTGGGACCGTGCGGGTCCTGGTGGTCGAGGACGAGACCCGGATGGCGGAGGCGTTGGCGCGCGGGCTGCGGGCCGAGGGGTTCACGGTCGACATCGCGCCGGACGGCCTGCGCGGTCTGCGTCTGGCCCGCGACGCCGACCACGACGTGGTGCTGCTGGACCTCAGGCTCCCCGGCCTGTCCGGCTACGAGGTGTGCCGGCGCCTGCGGGCGTCGGAGGTCTGGACACCCGTGCTCGTGCTCTCGGCCAAGGACGGCGAGTTCGACCAGGCCGACGCCCTCGACGCCGGCGCGGACGACTTCCTGGCCAAGCCGTTCTCCTACGTCGTCCTGCTCGCGAAGCTGCGCGCCCTGGTCCGTCGCGGCCGGCCCCCGCGGCCGAGCGTCATGCGCGCCGGCGACCTGACCCTGGACCCGTCCACGCGGGCGGTGCACCGGGGCACCGAGCCGATCGACCTCACCCCGCGCGAGTACGCCCTGTTGGAGTACCTGCTGCGCAACGCCGGTCAGGCGGTGACCAGGACGGCCCTGCTCACCCACGTGTGGGACGGCCCGCTGGACGCCACCGCCGCCAGCAACGTCGTCGAGGTCTACGTCGGGTACCTGCGCCGCAAGGTCGACGCCCCCTTCGGCCGGGCCGCGGTCCAGACCGTGCGCGGGATCGGGTACCGGGTCGCGGCCGACGGTGGCTGACGGTGGCTGATCAGGCCGACGAGACCGACCAGACCGACCAGACCGACGAGGCGACCGGTCGGGCGCGACGGCGCTGGTGGCGGACCCGGTCGGTCCGGGCGCGGATCACCGTCCTGGCGACGGTCGCGGTCGCCGTCTTCCTCGCCCTGGGTTCGGTCGGCGGTGTCCGCCTGGTCACCTACGTGCTCGAGCGGGCCGCCGACGACCGCGCGCACAACCAGGCGGTCGACATCGCCGCGCTCGTCCGCGCCGACCGCCTCCCGTCGCCGGTCCCGGCCGGCGCCGGGGCTGTGGCCGTCCAGGTGCTCGACGGCGCCGGCCGGGTCCTCGGCGCGTCCGCCGGCGGTGACCGGCTGACGTCGCTGGTCGCTGTCGGTCGGCTGGCGGAGCTCCGGGCCGGGAACCCCGTCACCGTGGCCGCGTCCAGGCTCGGCAACGGCGAGGCGCTGCAGGTCGTCGGCCTGCCTGCCGACACCCCGAGCGGTGCGCGCACCGTCCTGGTCGCCGTCCCCGCGGACCAGGTGGACCGCACGGCGCAGGTCCTGGCCGTTGCGGCCGTCATCGGTTCGGCACTGGCGACAGTGGCCTTCGCCGCTTCGTGCTGGCTGGTCACGGGTTGGGCGCTGCGGCCGGTGACCGTGCTCCGCCGCAGTGCCAGTCGCATCACCAACGCCGGCACCGGGCGCCGGCTGGCGCTGCCCGCGGCCGACGACGAGATCCGCGCCCTGGCGGTCACGCTGAACTCGATGCTCGGCCGGCTCGCGACCTCCGCGCTGCAGCAACGCGCGTTCGTCGCCGACGCGGCGCACGAGCTCCGCAGCCCCCTCTCCTCGCTGCGGGTCCAGCTCGAGGTGGAGGCGCGTCACCCGGACACCGCCGGCCGGGAACATCTGGTCCGGGACCTGCTCGCCGAGGTGGACAGGCTCGAGCACCTGACCTCCGACCTGTTGGAGCTCGCCCGCCTCGAGGCTGTCGACACCGGGACCACCGCGGACACCGTCGACACCGGGACCACCGGGGACTGCGCAGACCTTCTGTCGGTGGCCACGGACGTCCTCGCATCGTTCATGCCTCCCGACGGGGTGACCATCGCGCTGTCCGCGCCCCGCCAGCGGGTCGCCCCGGCTGGGCCCGTGGTCCGAGGCGACCGCGACGGGGTCCGGGCGGTGGTCCGGAACCTGGTGGACAACGCGGCGCGGTACGCGACCTCCTGCGTCGACCTGGAGGTCGGGGTGCAGCCCGAGAGTGGACCGGCCCGACGGGTCAGCCTGGTGATCCGTGACGACGGTCCGGGCATCGACGAGACGGACCGCGCCCGGGTGTTCGACAGGTTCACCCGGCTGGACAGCGCGCGAAGCCGTGGGACGGGCGGTTCGGGTCTCGGGCTGTCGATCGTCGCGCGCACCCTGCGGGCACAGGACGCGTCGATCGAGCTGTCCGACGCGGCCCCGTCCGGTGGACCGACGCGTGGCCTGCGGGTCGTCGTCACCTGGCCCGCGGTGGATCAGCCGGTGAGTCGGCCCGGGGAGTGACGACGCGGGCAGTGACGACGCGGGCAGTGACGACGCGGGCAGTGACGACGCTCAGAGTGACGACGCGTGAGCGGACGGACACCCGCCTGCCGCGAACTCGTCGCGTGGTGTTCACCTGCCGGATGCCGCCGGATGGTCGACTCCGGGTGTGACTGATGACCGGAGCATGTTCGAAGGCCACCTCAAGCGGCGCACCCTGCTGGCATCTGCCGGCCTGACCGGGTTGGCGGCGGCCGCGGCGATGACGGCCGGTGCGCGCCCTGCCGCGGCGTCCCCGGCCAGCGCCGGGAAGGCCCCGTCCACCCTCGACGAGATCGCGCCGGGGTGGGCCCGTCGCGTGGGGGACCCGGCATCGGTCCCAGCGGTCGACGGGCTGCACGTCCAGTTCGGCGCCGACGCATCGAGCCAGGTCGTGATCTCGTGGCACACCCTGCAGGACGTGACCCACCCCCGGGTCGCCATCGGCACCGTGAGCGCGGGCTACCTCCGCAGTGTCCGCGCGGTCACCCGCACGTACACGGACGCCAAGTCCGGTCGGGTCGTGCGGGCCCACCACGCCCGCTTCGCCGACCTGTCCGCCGCGACCGACTACCTCTTCCTCGCCTTCCACGACGGCGCGCCGCCGGAAGGCGGCTCGGTGCGGACGGCGCCGAGGGGACGCAGCGCCAGCTTCACGTTCACCAGCTTCGGCGACCAGGGAACCCCGACCCTGGGCAGGAGGTACCAGCCGCCGGCCGGGGTGAGCATCGCGAACCCGCCGTGGGTCAACGACAACCTGGGCTCGCCGGCTGCGGGAGACACCACCGCCGGCGTGGAGCGGGTCCAGCCCCTGTTCCACCTCTTCAACGGCGACCTGTGCTACGCGAACCTCGCACAGGACCGGGTTCGGACCTGGTGGGACTTCTGGGAGAACAACACCCGCAGCGCCCGGCACCGGCCGTGGATGCCGTCCGCGGGCAACCACGAGAACGAGCTCGGCAACGGCCCGATCGGGTACGCCGCCTACCAGACCTACTTCGAGCTGCCGAAGGCCTCCGGGCAGACCGACGTCACCGCCGGACTGTGGTACTCGTTCACCGCGGGGGCCGTGCGGGTGATCTCGATCGCCAACGACGACGTCACCTACCAGGACGGCGGCAACTCCTACGTGCGCGGGTACTCCCACGGGGCCCAGCGCGCGTGGCTGGAGTCCGAGCTGCGGACCGCCCGGGCCGACCGGGGCATCGACTGGGTCGTCGTCTGCATGCACCAGGTGGCGATCTCCACAGCGGACAAGTTCAACGGCGCCGACCTCGGGATCCGGCAGGAATGGCTGCCGCTGTTCGACCGGTACGGGGTCGACCTCGTGGTCTGCGGGCACGAGCACCACTACGAACGCTCCCACCCGATCCGCGGACACCGGGACAACGCGACCCTCACCCCCGCACCTGCCGCGACCGGCACCTCGGTCGTCGACACGACCCGGGGCACCGTGCACATGGTCATCGGGGGCGGCGGCACGTCGGTGCCGTCCAACGAGCTGTTCTTCGACCCGCCCGCCTGCCGGGTCATCACCGCCGTCGGTGCGCCCGACCCGGTCACCGGGAAACGGCCGCCGGTCTACGTCCGGGAGTCCGCCCCGTGGTCCGCCGTCCGGAACGCGGCCCATTCCTACGGGTTCGCCGCGTTCACCGTCGACCCCGGCCGCAAGGGCGGCACGACGACCATGAGCGTGACCTACTACGACGTCACCGGCCTCGACGGGGCGCTGACCCGATTCGAGTCCTTCACCCTCGAGCGACCGCGTCGCGACCCCTGAACCGACCAGGCTCCACCTGACGGACACCGGTCCAGCTCGGCCTCATGGTCCAGCTCGTCACGGGGTGCGCCTGGAGGGACTCGAACCCCCAACCTTCTGATCCGTAGTCAGATGCTCTATCCGTTGAGCTACAGGCGCGGGCGCGTCGCCAAGCATACCCGGGCCCGACCCGGTCAGCGGGGTCGGCGGGCGGCCTCGACCTGACGCTGGGCGGCGGCGAGCAGGTCCACGACGTGCGCGCCGTACCGGACGTCGTACGGGTGGCCGGGCTTCGCGCGGTCCACCTGGGTCAGCAGCTCGTCGATGGCGACCCGGTACGCGGTGGAGCTGTCACCACTGTCGGGCACCGAGGACGTCCCGCGCGGGCCCCAGACATCGAAGCTGCTCCGGCGGGCGCCCTCGGGGGTGAGCAGCGAGCCGGTGACGGTACCCGTCGCACCGCCCGGGTGTTCGGTGATCAGGTGCACGGTGTCCCGGTGGCCGCCGCGTGCGGTGACCGCCCCGATCGTGCCGAGAGTCGCCTCCAGCAGGGACACGGCGTGCGGCAGGGAGTCCCACAGCGAACCCTGCTCGCGGCGCCACGGCGAGTTCGCGTACGGACTGCCGGGGGTGTCGAGAGAGCCCATCCAGAAGCCGATCGCACCGTCCCAGTCCCCCGCGGCGCGGACACCGGCGGCCCAGTCGCGTCGCCCGAGGTCGAACATCGAGGTGAAGAAGACCACCGAACCGACGCCGGACTGCTCCGCGGCGTCCGCCAGCTCACGGGCCTCACCCGGGTCCAGTGCGGTCGGTTTGTCCAGCAGCAGATGGCGTCCGGACCCGGCGGCGCGGAGGGCCAGTGGCGCCTGGACGGTCGGCGGGACCGCGAAGGCCACCGCATCGACCTCGTCCAGCAGCTGCTCGAACGTCGGAACCGGCGCGGTGCCCAGCTCAGCGGCGGCATCGGCGGTCCGGCCCGGATCCCGGCCCCAGACGCCGGCCAGCTCGACCCCGGGGTGGGCGGCGAGCCCCGCCCCGTGGACCGTCCGTGCCCAGTAGCCGGTGCCCACCAGTCCGAAACGCACAGCCACCCTGACGCCTCCGCTCAGCCGAACCGCTCCTGCGCGCGGACCCGGGCGCGGCCGAACAGTAGCTGGACGACGAACCCCAGCACGAGCGCGACGAGCACCCCGAGATTGGCGAAGCTCCACGGCCCACCGAGCCTCGGTCCGAGCCCGACCGGCGCGAGCAGGAAACCCTGCCAGGACAGCAGTCGGGACGCCGTGTTGGTCACCAACCCGAACCCGATGACGGACGCGAGCACCATGGCGACGACCGCGACCCGACCCGTGGGGCCGTACCGCCCGCGGGAGCTGGACAGCTCGTTGCCCGCGTACGGCGCGCGCCGCGTGGCGAGGTCGGCCAGGAACACTCCGCACCAGGCCGCGATGGGGACACCCAGGGTGATGAGGAAGCCCTGGAACGGACCGACGAAACTGCTGGCGACGAAGACCAGGTACACGGTTCCCGCGACCATCAGCACACCGTCGACGAGAGCGGCGCTCCACCGCGGGATGCGCACGCCGAGTGACAGCAGGGTGAGCCCGGAGGAGTAGAGGTCCAGGACCGCGCCGGCGATCAGCCCGAGGATGGCGATGACGGCGAACGGCACGAGGAACCAGGTCGGGAGCACAGCGGTCAGGGCGCCCACCGGGTCGGCGCCGAGCGTGTCCGCGAGCCCCTTGTCGCTGGCGACGAGCAACAACCCCCAGACGACCAGCAGCTCCGGGAACAGCGCGCCGCCCAGCGTGGTCCAGCCGACGACGCCGGCGGTGGAGGCCCGGCGCGGCAGGTACCGGCTGTAGTCGGCGGCCGCGTTGACCCAGCCCAGCCCGAACCCGGTCATCAACAGGATCAGCGCGCCCAGCACGGCCTGGCGGGAGCCGGACGGCACCGCCTGGACGGCCGTCCAGTCGACCTTCGACGCGGTCAGCGCGACGAAGCCGATCGTCAGCACCACGAGAGCGATCGTGAGGACCTTCTGCAGCGCGAAGATCGCCCGGAACCCGAGCAGCCCGGCTGCGACGACGACGACGGCGACCACGACGAAGGCGGTCACCTTCGTGCCGGTCCCGGCCGACCAGCCGAGTCGGTCCAGGACGGTCACCGTGGCCAGCGTCGACAGCGTCACCAGGACCGTCTCCCAGCCGACGGTCAGCAGGTAGCCGACCAGTGCCGGCAGCCGGTTGCCGGCCACCCCGAACGGTGCCCTGGACAGCACCATCGTCGGGGCCGACCCGCGCTTGCCCGCGATGGCGACCAGCCCGACGAGCAGGAAGGAGAACGTCACCCCGACGACGGTAGCCACGGCCGCCTGCCAGAACCCGATGCCGAAACCGAGCACGAACGACCCGTAGGAGATGCCGAGCACGGAGATGTTCGAGGCGGCCCACGGCCAGAACAGGCTGCGCGGGACACCGGTGCGCTCGGACTCGGCGATGACGTTGACGCCGTTGCGTTCGACCCCGAAGGACCCGGGCTGCTGGTCTCCCGGGGACGGCGCGTCGGTCGGTGCTGGGGCCTCGACGGCCATGGGCCCTCCTACCGTGACGGGACGTGCTGCACGTCGACGGTACGGGGGAGACACCCGGCGGAGTCGGGCGGCCGGACCGTGCCGGCCACCTGCCGGACCGTGCCGGCCACCTGCCGGACCGTGCCGGCGCGGGGCGTGGGGGCGGAGGCGGCGGGATTCGAACCCGCGAGAGGGCATCAATCCCTCAACCCGCTTAGCAGGCGGGCGCACTAGGCCGACTATGCGACGCCTCCGGGGTGCGTCCGCAGCGTAACGGGTCGCGCCCCGGTCGAGCGAGGGCCACCGGTGACCTCAGGCCAGGCGCTGTCGGTGGCCTCAGGCCAGGCGTTGCAGGGATCCTGCGTCCCATCGCGCCCGCAGCGCCCGCTTGTCCGGCTTGCCGGTCACCGCCAGCGGGACGGCGTCGAGCACCGCCCACGCCTGGGGCACCTGCCACCGCGGCAGGCTCGTCGCCAGGTGCGCGGCGAGGTCAGCGGCGGCGGGCGGTGCCGACGGGTCGGCGGGCACGACGGCGGCCAACGGACGCTCACCCCACCGCTCGTCCACGACCCCCAGTACGACGACGTCCGCGACCCCCGGGTGGGCACGCAGCAGGCCCTCCAGCCTGGACGGGCTGATCCACTCCCCGCCGGACTTCACCACGTCGCGGATCCGGTCGGTCAGGCGCAGGTACCCCGCACCGTCGAGGCTGGCCAGGTCCCCGGTCGCCAACCAGTCCCGGCGGGTTCCGTCGACCCCGCCGGCCTCGTCGGTGACGTACCCGGCCGCGACCCACGGACCCCGGACCTGCAGCTCGCCGACCGTGACCCCGTCGGCCGGCAGCACCGAGCCGTCCGGACCGACCACCCGGGCCCGGACCCCGGTCGCCAGCCGGCCCTGGCTCAGCCGCTGGGACCGCACCGTCGCCTCGTGCGCCTCGTGCGCCTCGTACGCCTCGTGCGCGCCGCCTGAACGGGTGTGGGCGTGGGTGTCGGGGCGGGCGACGGCGCCCAGCGGTGAGGTCTCCGTCATCCCCCAGGCGTGCAGCACCCGCACCCCGTACCGGTCCCGGAACCCGTCGACGAGGGCCGGCGTGACCGCCGCCCCGCCCACCAGGACCTCGGTCACGCCGGCCAGGACGTCAGGGCCGTCGGGGCGGCCGTCGAGGTGGGCCAGCAGCGCCGTCCACACCGACGGGACCGCCGCGGCCCGGGTCGGCCGGGTGGCGGTGAACAGGGCCGCCAGCGACGCGGCGTCGGTCCAGCGGTTCGGCAGCACCTGTCCCGCCCCGACGAGCAGGGACGAGTACGGCAGCCCCCAGGCGAGCACGTGGGCCATCGGGACGATCGGCGCCACCGTGTCCGCGGGTCCCATCCCGAACGCCCCGGGCAGCGCCATCCCCATCGAGTGCAGGTAGACAGAACGGTGGGACCAGGCGACGCCCCGGGGACGACCCGTGGTGCCGCTGGAGAACCCGATCGCCGCGGCGTCGGTCTCGTCGACCCGGCGCGCGTCGGGGTCGGTCCAGTCGACGTCGGCCGGGTGACCCGCGGTCAGCGGCCCGATGTCGTGCACCGCCACCCCCGGCAGCCCGGCCAGGTCCGGCAGGTCGGCCAGCTCCGTCACGTCGGCCGGCGCCGGGTCGCCGGGACGGCCGGCGGCCCACCGCGGACCGGTGACGACCACGTGGCGAAGGGCCCGCGGGAGCGGTCCCGCCGCGAGGGCACCTGCCAGCACCGGTACCAGGTCCGCGGACACGACCACCACCACGTCCCCCGCGACGTCGAGCACGTGCGCGATGTCCTCGGCGGCCAGGCGGGGGTTCACCGGGTGCAGCACCGCGCCCATCGAAGGGACCGCGACGTAGGCGGCCAGGTGCCCGGCGGTGTTCCACTCCAGCGTCGCGACAGCCTGGTCCCCGGTCACCCCGAGCGCACGCAGCCCGTGGGACAACGCGACGGCGGCGGCGTGCACCCCCGCGACATCGGTCACCGAGGGCGTCGACCCGGGCCCGACCGCGGTGCTCACCGGCGCCCGGCCGTGGACGGTCCGGGCGTGGTGGACGAGTGACCCGACCGTCAGCAGGACGTCCTGCATGGTCGAACGCACGGCGCCCATCGTCCCCGGACCGCGCCAGGCGGTCGTCCAGGCCGGCCGAGCGGTGTCACGATGACGGACCACGACCGGTTCAGCAGCACTCCCGCCGCCGACCAGGCCGGCGAGAGGACCCCACCGGCGCCCATGGCCGACACCACCGAACACTCCGACGGCGTCGGGAGCATGCGTCGTCCCGCGGTGGTCCTGCTGCTCACCGCCGTCGGATCGCTGGTCCCGGGGCTCGGCCTGGTCCTCGCGGGCCGTCGCCGCACGGGCTGGTCGATCCTCGTGCTGACGGTGGCCGCCGCGGTCGCCCTCGGCGCGTGGGTCGGACGCGACCCGGTGACGGCCGCCTCGACACTGGTGAGCGCCGGGGCGCTACGGGCCATCACCGTCGGGGCCGTCGCGGTCGCGGTGCTCTGGTCGGTGCTCGTCGTGGTGACCCACCGCGCGCTGCGCCCGGCCGACTCCCCGGTGTGGCTGCGGTCGGTGGGCGCGGCGCTGGTCGGGGTGCTGTGCCTGGTGGTGGCCACCCCCACGGCACTGGTCGCCGGATACGCCCAGACCACCGAGTCCACGTTCGAGACGATCTTCGGGCCGGTCAACTCCGCGACGGTGCCGCAGGCGGTCCCGAAGGTCGCCGCCCCGGACCCGTGGGCCGGCGTCCCGCGGGTCAACATCCTGCTGCTGGGCGGCGACGCGGGGCCGGACCGGACGGGGATCCGCACCGACTCGATGGCCGTCGCGAGCATCGACACCACGACCGGCCACACGGTCCTGGTCAGCGTTCCGCGCAGTCTCGAGCGCGTCGAGTTCCAGCCTGGCACCCCACTCGCGGTCGCCTACCCGGACGGCTACGTGACGGTGGAAGGAGACAGCAACAGCGGAGAGAACCTGCTGAACTCGGTCTACCGCAACGTCCCCGCGTACCACCCCGGGATCCTCGGCCCCACCGACAACGAGGGTGCCGACGCGCTCAAGCTCGGCATCGGGTACTCCCTGGGCCTGTCCATCGACTACTACGTGCTGATCCAGCCGGCCGGTTTCCAGCGGGCGATCACCGCTCTCGGCGGTTACACGGTGGACATCAACGCTCCGGTGGCGGTCGGGGGGAACACCGACACCGGCGCACTGCCGAGCCAGTGGCTGATGCCCGGCCCGGCACAGCACCTCGACGGCTACCTGGGCACCTGGTTCGCCCGCGGCCGGTTCGGCAGCGACCGCAGCGACTACGACCGGGTCCGGCGCCAGCAGTGCGCCGTGCAGGCCATCACCACCCAGGCGAACCCGGCGCGGGTGCTGCTCGCCTACCAGGACCTGGCGCGCACCGCGGCCGACGTCACCCGGACCGACATCCCCCGCGGGACGTTCGGGGCCCTCGTCCAGCTCGCCGCCCGGGTCAAGCAGGCGAACCGGATCTCGGGGGTGAACGTCGACAGCTACGGCGTCCCCGGGCTGAGCCCGGTGCGGCCCGACTGGGACGCCGTCCGGCAGGTGGTGGCCGCGGCCCTGCGCCGCAGCACCGCCGTCACGACCCCGCGGGCGGCGGCTACCCCGCCGCTGACCCGGACACCGACCCCGGCGCCGACCCGCACGCCCACCGTCACGCCGACGTCGACTCCGACGGCGAGCCCGCAGCAGGACCTCGCCACCGGCTGCGCCTACGACCCGGCCGCCGCGGCCACCGCGCTGGCGCAGTGGCGGACCCGGTACGGGAACCGCTTCGGCGATGACGGCCTGCCCCGCTGACCCTGCCCGGTCCCAGGACGATGGGGCGGGGTCGCTCAGGTCAGGCGGGTGAGGCCGTGCGCGTCGTTCAGCCGGTCCCGGACGGCCTGCTCGACCACGGGGCCGGGGCGACCGAGCCGGCGCAGCAGGACGGTGGACACGCGCCCGTCGACAAGGTCGGCGACCAGCAGCATCCGGCCGCCCTCGGTCACGGCGGACAGCCGTCGGATCTGCGTCCAGGCCACGCGCCGGGGCGTCCGGCCCGTCGTGTTGGTCCAGCCGTCGGCGTCGAGGACCAGACGCGGTCCCCGACCGGCCGCACGCAGCAGGACCCGCAGCCCGAGCCCGAGCGTGACCACCACGCCGAGGACGAGGACCACCAGCAGCGACGCGCGCAGCCACCCGGCACCCGCCGCCCCGGCGATCACGAACGCCACCGCGACGGCCGCCGTGACCACGGCCGAGCGGCCCAGGGCCAGCACCGGGCTGGCGAGCGACGGCCGGAAGACCACAGGCGGGACGTGGGCACCGGGACGGTCACCGACGGGCGTCGTCCCCGGTCCCGCAGGTCCGCCAGGTCCGCCCGGTCCGCCCGCCATGGTCGGCAACCCTAACGAGGCCGACGTTCACCGGCCCGTCCGACCGCGCGCAGTACGCGAGCGCCACGGGCAGATGCGCCCTGGGGACGCGGAACACCGCGGTCGGCATCGGAGCCGCGCCAGGTTCGGACAGCCGCTGGACACATCGCCAGGGAGGATGACGCCATGGTGTCCGCCGTTGCAGCCACGCACCGACCGGGTGCCCGGCTGCGCGCCGTCATCCGCGACGTGACCCAGGAGGTCCGACGGACCCAGCGCGGGCACGACCTGTGGATCATCTCGGCCGGTGTCACGTTCTACGCCCTCGTCGCCCTCGTCCCGTCGCTCGTCGTCGCCGCCCGCCTCCTGGCGGGCGTCGTAGGGCCGAACCGGCTGGTCGGTCTCGGCGCGGCGGTGAGTCGTGCGCTGCCCGCCGCGCAGGGTGCCGGCGATGTCGTCCAGCGGCTCGTCGACCGGTCCGTCGACGTGCGGTGGACCGCCGTCGCGGTCGCACTGATCCCGGCGACCGTCTACGGCGAGGGTCTGCGCCGTGGGTTCCTGCGCGTCACGCCGGAGTCGGAGCCACCGGGCAGGTTCGTGGGCTGGCGCAGCCGCGCGGCGGCGCTCCCGCTGACCCTGCTGGCACCGGCCGGTCTGCTGGGGGTGCTGGAGGTCGCCCCCTTGCTGGCAAGGCTGTTCGGCACCGGCGGGGTCGGGCCCGGGGTGCTGGCCGTGTACATCGCTCTCAACGTCGACTGGGTTGTGGTGTCGCTGGCGCTGACCTACATCTACCGGGTGCTCGGGCCGGCCGGGACCTCGATGCGGGCCACACTCGGCGGCGCGTTCTTCACCGGGGCGTTCATCTCGGGGTTCCTTCAGGGCTTCGTGCTCTTCCTGGCCATCCCGGTGGACCTCGGTGCGCCGTTCGGCGGCTTCACCCAGGTGGGCGGGGCTGTCGCGGTGGCGCTGTGGCTGTGGGTGTTCACCGCTCTCACGGTCATCGGGTACAGCATCACCCTGGCGCTGGACACCCGCGGCGACCGCACAGGCTGAGCCCGTCCGGTCGCCACCGAGAGCGGCCCTCGACGGGGCCCGTGTCAGCGGCGGGCGGCGAAGAACGCCTTGCTGTCCGGGCGGAACATCAGCAGCACGATCAACGCGACACCGATGACGCCGCTGATCACGGACAGGACCCTGGACGCGCCGACCCCGGACTGGCCGAGCGCCGACAGCGCTCCGAGGACCGAGAGGGCGGCGAGCACCACGGTGACGATCCGCGCCCAGTTCCGGCCCTTGGCGACCTGCCTTGCCAACAGGAGGTAGAGGATCACGAATGCCACGTTGACGACCACGGCGATGATCGTGGCCGCCGTCAGGGCGTTGTCCAGACCGGACGGAGCGAGGTTCGGGCTGGCCGTGCGCAGCGAGGACCGGAGATCGTTGCGGAACGCCAGCGTGATGATCAGCCCGATCACCGCGAGGGCGGCCTGGGCGTACATCAGCTTGACAGCGAGTGCGGTGCTCTTCGGGGCGGCTCCGACCGGCGCCGGGGCCCCGAGGGACTCGTCCGGCGCCGAGTAGGACGGGTACTGCTCGGTCATCGTCGACTCCCTGTCACGGTGCGCGGTCGGCGCCCGTGTCGGGCCGCCGTCCCGGTCGGACGTGCCGGGCAGACGTTACCGACCACAGCCGGGAAGAACGCCTGTCCACCGGCGCGAATCTCGACGGAGTTGGCGAGGACAGCGTCCCGGCACAGACGGCCAGGCGCAGGCGACCAGTCACAGACGGTCAGGCGGAGCGGAGGGCGTGGGATTCGAACCCACGGTGAGGATCACTCCCCACAGCGGTTTTCAAGACCGCCGCCATCGGCCACTAGGCGAGCCCTCCCGGCACCGGGGAGCCTAACTTTCCGCGCGTGTGCAGGACGGGCCGCTGCCGGCTGCGGCCGGAGTCGTACGGTCCGGACGTGGCCCACCGCGGGAACGACGCACCGTTCGCCGTCCCGGACTCGTTCCGAGAAATGCCCCGCTTCTGGGACGGCGGCGACCGGCAGTGGCTGGACGGCCTGCCGGCGACGGTCGCCGGACGCCTGAAGTTGTGGCACCTGGAGCTCGACGGCGAGGTGCGACACGGCTCCAACGCGATCGCCGTCCCGGTCTGCCGAGGCGGGGATCAGCTGGTGCTGCGGGTGACCGCACCACAGCGCTGGCCCGGATTCGACCGGGAGGCGGCCGCCCTCGCGTTCTGGGCCGGTCGCGGGACGGTGCGGCTGCTCGACGCCGACGCGGACGACGCAGCCATGCTCCTGGAGCGTCTCGCGATGGACGGAACCCTTGCCGATGTCCCACTGGACCGAGCGGTCCCGGTCATCGGACACCTCATGCGTCGGCTCGCGGTCGAATCCCCCGGCTCCAGTGTTCCATCGACAGCAGGGACGGTGGCCCGCCGGGCGCTCGAACTGGAGCCGGCGTGGGACCGGCTCGGTCGGCCGTTCACGAGGTCCCTCCTGGACCGGACACGTAGAATCGCGGTACGCCTGGCGCAGTCGACGTCGGACCTCCCGGTGAACGGGGACCTGCACTTCGACCAAGTCCTGCGCGGCACTCGTGAGCCGTGGCTGGCCGTAGACCCTGTCCTGTTGCGCGGCGACATCGAGTACGACCTGGCGCGCGTCCTGTGGACCCGGATCCACGAGATGCCCGGGGCCGCGGACGTGCGGCGGCACTTCGGGACTCTCGTCACAGTCGCCGGACTGGACCGGGAGCGCGCTCGCGACTGGGTGGTGTTCCGAGCTGTTGACTACTGGCTCTGGGGCTTGGACCACGGCCTGACCACGGACCCGGAACGGTGCCGCCGCCTCGTCGCGGCGTTCCCCTCCGGACCAGTCAGGGACGAAGGCTGACCGTCGCCCCATGCGCGACGGTGCGCACCCGGTCGGCGAGCCCCCGGGCTGTCATCGCGGCCGTGAACGCCGACAACGGGCTCCTGAACACCGGGTAGTCGTCGATGTGGACGGGTACGACGACGGCCGGGTCGACGAGCTTCACCAGATCCGCACCGGTCTCCCCGTCCAGGGTGACGACGAGCCCACCGGGCAGCGTCGTCCCGCCCAGGTGGACGATTCCGGCGTCCAGGTGCGGGAACCGGCGCGGGATCTCGGCGATCGCGTCGTACAACAGCGTGTCCCCCGAGATGTACAGCCGGGTCGTCGGCTCGGCGGCGACCGGGCCGAACTCGAGCACGCTGCCCATCACCGGCGGCAGCAGGTGGCGGAACGGTCCCGGCCCGTGCCGGCCGGGGACCGCCGTCACGCGCACCATGCGGTCCCCCTTGACCACGACATGCGAGCCCCAGGTGTGCAGTCCGGTCGCTCGCGGGAATCCCTGCCACTGCAGGCGCTTCGACGCGTGCGGTGTCGTCACGATCGGCAGGTCGTGGTCCAGTCCGCGGCGGGCCACCCGGTCCCAGTGGTCGCCGTGCAGATGGGACAGGACGACCGTGTCGACCGGGGGCAGCTGGTCGACCCGCAGCGCCGGCTCGCTGAGCCGTGGACTGCTCAGCCCGTGGCCGAGGTAGGCCCGCTGACCACGGTGCAGGAAGTTGGGGTCGGTGAGGACGGTGAAGCCCTCGCAGCTGATGACCGTCGTCGCGGTGCCGACGAAGAACAGCGACGGCTCGACGACCCCACCGGGCTGGGCCGCGGTCACGTCAGGCTGCCACGGTCGACGACGCGAGGTGGTCGACGAGGAACCGGCGGGCGCGAGCGGCGTGCAGCGGACCGCCGCCCTCGTGCCCGTTGAACTCGTAGACGCCGATGTCCTTGGGACCGGCCCAGTGGTTGTACGCGGCGAAGACCGTCGAGGGCGGGCACGTCGGGTCCATCAGCGCCACCGAGAACAACGCGGGACAGGTGCCACGGACGGCCAGGTTGACCCCGTCGACGTGGTCCAGCGTCGCGAAGACCGACTCGACGCGGTCGCGGTAGACGGCCAGGTAGTCGCGGATCTCCCGGTACGGAGTCGAATCCGTGATCCGGACGGCGCGCCGGAAGTGGCAGAGGAACGGGACGTCGATGACGGCGGCCGCGACGCCGTCGGCCAGCGCGGCCGCCGCGAGGGCCAGACCGCCGCCCTGACTCGCCCCGGACACCCCGACCCGGGTGGGGTCGACCCCCGGCCAGTCCTGCAGGGTCGCGACCGCCCGGACCGAGTCGGTGATCAGGCGGCGGTGGTAGAGGGTCTCCGGTGACTCGATGCCGCGGGTCATCAGGCCGGGCACCGCCGGCCCGGGGACCCCGTGCGGGTCCCCGGTCACGCCCCCGGACGTCCATCCCTGGCCGCGGGAGTCCATCACCAGGACGGCCAGGCCCAGCCCGGCCCAGCCGAGGTGGTCCACGACCTCACCCCGGCCGGCGGAGTAGCCGGCCAGCTGCACGACCCCGCCCACCGATCTGTCGGCGGTGCCGGCCGGCACCACGAGCCACCCGCGGACCGGATCACCCGCGAAACCGGAGAACGTGAGGTCCCAGGCCTCGACCGACGACGGGAGCCCGGGCACCGGCACCGCGACGGGGTCCGTCGCAGCGTCGGCGGCCTCGGCGATGGTCCGGTTCCAGAAGCCGTCCAGGTCCGGCGGCTCGACCCGCTCCGGGGCGTAGCGGCGGAGCTCGTCCAGGGGCAGGTCGTAGAAGGCCACGGGCGACACGCTAGGGGCAAGCGCCGGGCTCAGCCGCGGCTGGACGGCGTCCCGGTCAGAACCTGCTGGTCGGCGACCGACCGCAGGACCGGAGCGCTGGTGAGGGCAGCGGGGTGCAGGGGGACGGGGCTGTGCACGCGGAACGTGGCGGTCTCTCCGGGGAACAGCGTGACGAGCATGTCGTCGACGACGGCGTCGGGGTGCAGCCGGTCCACGAACAGGGCCAGGTCGCGGACGAAGGACCGCGCCGTGACCCGCACCACCTGAACGCCGTCGGCCGTCTCGACCGAGGTCTCCACCTCGGGGTCGGGCAGGTCGAGAGCGATGTCCTCTGCCCAGGTCCACAGCGCGCGGATGCCGTCGGCGGATGCGGTCAGCACCTCGTGCGCCCGGTCACCGGCGGTGGCCAGGTCCGTCGGGACGGCGACCGTCGCGGTCGTGAACGCGGCGACCTCGAACGGCAGGGTCGCGGTGTGGGCCGCCTCACCGTCGAGCCCGCGCCGGGCCAGCTCCAGACTCCCGGTCCACGGATCGCCGCTGTCGTTGACAGCAACGACGGCCAGGCCGCCGTCCCGCGGCTGGACCGTGAGCAGCTGGTCGGCGTAGGCGTGGGCCATCGCGTACCAGAGCGGCTTGCGCCGGCCGTCACCGTCGATGGCTGCCCACGACGTGACGGGCCAGCAGTCGTTGAGCTGCCACACGACGGTCCCGGCACACCCCGGGGACAGCGACCGGAAGTGCTCGATGCCGAACGAGACCGCCCTGGCCTGGTTGAGCTGGGTCAGCCACAGCCAGTCGTCGAACCGGTGCTCCCCCTCCCGAGGCTGAGGTACGTGCGGAGCCATCCCCCTCGCCAGTTTGTCCTGACCCGCCTCGGCCTTCTGGTGGTGGAGCATGGTCGGGGAGTCCGGGGAGAGCACCTGTTCCGACACCGCCCGGCGCAAGGTCGCCCAGGTGGCCGGCGCCTGGAAGCCGAACTCGGACACGAAACGGGGGCTGCGGTCCCGGTAGTGGACGTAGTCCACCCGGTTCCACACGTCCCACTCGTGCACGCACCCCGTGGCGTCCTCGTTGGGGTGGCGTTCGAACGTGGACGAGGACGGGCTGCCCGGGACGTAGGGCCGGGCGGGGTCGAGCTCGGCGACGATGCGCGGGAGGACGTCGAGGTAGAAGGCCTTGCCCCAGCTGCGCCCGGCCAGCGGCTCCTGCCAGCTCCAGTCGTAGAAGCCCCACATGTTCTCGTTGTTGCCGTTCCAGACCGCCAGGCTCGCGTGTGGCATCAGACGCGTGACGTTCTGCCGCGCCTCGGCGTCCACCTCCGAGGCGAAGGGCTCCTCCTCCGGGTAGGCGGCGCAGGCGAACAGGAAGTCCTGCCACACCAGGACACCCGACTCGTCGCAGGCGTCGTAGAAGTCGTCGCTCTCGTACAGCCCACCGCCCCACACCCGCAGGAAGTCCACGTGCGCAGCGGTGGCCTGCTCGATCCGATCGCGGTACCGGTCGCGGGTCACCCGCGTCGGGAAACAGTCGTCCGGGATCCAGTCGGCGCCGCGGGCGAACAGCTGGCGGCCGTTGACGACGAAGGCGAACCTCGAGCCACCCTCGACGGCAGAGGTGTCCAGCGTCACCGTGCGGAAACCGATCCGCCTGCCCCAGCTGTCCAGCTGCGCGATGGCGATGCCGTCCACTCCTGCGGTCGCAAGGCCGACGGTGAGGTCGTACAACGGCTGGTCGCCGTGGGTGTGCGGCCACCACCGCCGGATGCCCGGCACGGCGAGGTGCAGCACGGTGGTGTCGCTTCCTGCCGGGACGGTCCCCGTCACCCGGACGCCGCCGACCTCCGCCGTGACCGCCAGCCCGGACCGGACGTCGGTCGGGTGACGCTCGACCTCGACGTGCAGCTCGACGGTGCCGGTCTCGTCGTCGTCGACCCCGATCACGGGCCGGACGGCGGCCAGGCGCGCGGTGCCCCAGGTGTCCAGGCCGATGGGGCGCCAGATCCCCGCGGTCACCAGCGTCGGCCCCCAGTCCCAACCGAAGTTGCAGGCCATCTTGCGGATCATGTTGATCGGCTCCGCCACCGCCGCGGGGCGTTCACCCAACTCGGCGATCCGCGCGTCGGTGTAGGTGTAGGCGGAGGTGAAGGTGACGGCCAGGGTGTTCCGACCGGCCTGCAGGACCTCGGAGAGGTCGAACCGCCAGCTGCGGTGCATGTTCGCGGTCCGCCCCACGACCGACCCGTTCACCGTCACCTCCGCGACGGTGTCCAGCCCGTCGCACACGAGGTCGGTCCGGCGCGTGGGAACCGTGTCCAGGCTGAAGGTCGTCGAGTACCGCCAGTCGCTGCGGCCGATCCAGGACAGTTCGAGCTCGTTGCGGTCCAGGTACGGGTCCGGGATCAGGCCCGCGTCGAGCAGGTCGGTGTGCACGCACCCGGGCACCGTCGCCGCGACGCTGCGGCCCACCATGTCCGGGGGCGCACCGTCACCTGCGCGCACCAGTTCCAGCGTCCACCCGTCGTGCACGTGCTTCGTCATGAGGGTCCTCGTCGTCAGGTGTCACGGTCACGAGCGGTGCTCTCTGCAGGAGCAGGAGGGTGCGGGCCCGGTGGCTCTCGCCGGCCGGGATCAGTCGCCCGGAAGCCGGGCGGCCAGGGCGGCTGCGAAGCCCGGGGCGAGCGGCAGCCGAGGTACGAGGGTCGCCTGCACCGCGTGGTACACGTCCGGCTTGCCGTGCCAGACCGTGGACGACGGGCGCAGATCGGTGCCCAGCTCGTGCCACCACGAACCACCGGTCCGGTCCAGGAAGTGCGCCGCCGCGTGGTCCCACCAGGTCCGGTACCAGCGTTCGTACCGGTCGTCCCCGGTCGCCTCGTGCAGCGCTGCAGCGGCACCGATCGCCTCGGCCAGCACCCAGTGCATCCGTTCCCGGACCACTGGACGCCCGTCGAAGTCGACGGTGTAGAGGAAGCCGTCCGCGCCGTCGACCGCCCATCCGTCGGCCACCGCGCGGTCGAACAGCGACGCCGCGTCCGGCAGCATCCAGGCGGGGGCGGCCGGACCGAGGGACGCCCGCAGGTGCAGCGTGAGCCGCGCCCACTCCAGCAGGTGCCCGATCGTCACCCCGTACGGACGGAACTGGTGACCGCGGTCGTCGGTGTTGTAGTCGGGCTGCACGGTCCAGTGAGCGTCGTGGTGCTCGGCCAGGCGCCAGCCGTTCCCACCGGCGGAGCGGTGCACGGCGTTCTCCACCACCCGCAGCGCCCGCTCCCGCCAGACGGCGTCACCGGTGACGTCCGCCGCGGCCAGCATCGCCTCGACTCCGTGCATGTTGGCGTTCATCCCCCGGTAGGGCTCCAGCCGCGTCCACCCGGCGTCCCAGCTCTCGGCGAGCATCCCCTCGTCCGCACGCCAGAAGCGGCGCTCGAGGATGTCCAGGGCATCGGTGAGCAGTGCTTCCGCACCGCCCCGCCCCGCGACGACGGCACTGGAGGCGGCGAGCACGACGAAGGCGTGGTCGTAGGCCTGCTTGGACCTCTGGGCCGGACCGTCGTCGCCGACCGCGCCGAACCACCCGCCGTGGGTGTCGTCGTGCAACCGCCCCGTCAGGGCGGCCAACCCTGCGTCCGCCAGCGGACCGGCGCCCGGACGCCCCATCAGGTGCGCGAGGCTGTACACGTGGGTCATCCGCGCGGTGACGTAGGTGAGCACCGGCCTGGTCAGGTCGGGCACCCCGCGGTCGTCGAGGTGCGCGAAGCCGCCGGCCGGGTGCACCGATCCCTCGGCGAACGACACCAGGCGGTCGGTCTCACCGGCCAGCCACGTCAGGTGCGGAGCGAGCGTCCGCCAGGTCGTGCCCTCGGTGGCCATCGGCGGACTCCTGTTCACACGAGGTTCGGTGAGCCCGGGCGGGCAGCGTGCGGCCACGCTAGGTGTCCGGAGTCCGTACAGCCCGGTGCCGCCGCCTACGGTTCCGCACGTGAGCGCCGCCACCACCAACCGCCCGGTCGTCGGTGCCGCCTCCCCGGGTGCGGTCGGCATGGTCGTCACCGGCATCGTCTCGGTACAGGTCGGCGGTGCCTTCGCCGCCACCCTGTTCGACCGCGTCGGGGCAGCCGGGGCGGTGGTGCTGCGCCTGGTGTTCGCCGCCGCCGTCCTGGTGGTGTTCGTCCGCCCGCACCTGCGCCAGTGGTCCCGCGGCGACGTGGGCGCGGTCGTGGTCTTCGGGGCGACCCTCGGGGCGATGAACCTCACCTTCTACCAGGCCCTGGCCCGGTTGCCACTCGGCGCCGCGGTGACCCTGGAGGTGCTCGGTCCCCTCACGGTCGCCGTGGCCACCGGGCGCCGACGCCGCGACGCGCTGTGGGCGGTGCTTGCGTTCGCCGGGGTCCTGCTGCTGGGGGGCGGAGACCTCCACCTGGACCCGGTCGGCGTCCTGTTCGCGCTCGCCGCGGGCGCCGGCTGGGGTTGCTACATCTTCGCGTCCGCCTCGGCGGGGCGACGGTTCCCGGGGTCCGAGGGCCTGGTCGGGGCGATGGTCGTGGCAGCGGTCATCGCCTGCCCGTTCGGTGTCCCCGACCTGGTCGCCGGAACGCTGGACGGCCCGGTCCTGCTGGCGGGACTGGGGATCGCGCTCGCGTCGTCGGTGGTCCCCTACTCCCTGGAGCTGGTCGCGCTGCGCCGGCTGGCCCCGGCCGTCTTCGGGGTCCTGATGAGCCTGGAGCCGGCGGTGGCCGCCGTCGCCGGGCTCGTGGTGCTGGACCAGCGGCTGACCGCACCCGGGGTCCTGGCCGTCCTGCTCGTCGTCGCGGCCAGCGCGGGAGCGTCGCTCACCGGACGATCGGACAACCGGGCACGGGTCGCACCGGACTGAGCGGCGTTGATCAGAGGCCGACGCTGTAGCCGAGCGACGCTGCGATCGGGGCCAGCTTCGACCACTCCTCCTCGTCCCCCGGCACGCCGTTGGCGCACGGGACACCGACGAAGGACGGAACCGGGTAGGACGGCGCGGACAGGTTCGGCGGCGCCGAGAAGTCCAGCACCTCCGCCAGGTTGGCCGCCGCGGCGTCCCGCACGGTCAACGACCTGAGGCCGAACCGCCACTCGATCATCTTGAGCACCGAGGTGTGGTCGTAGGTCCCGTGGGCGACGTACCCGCGACGGGCCCGTGGGCTGATGAGCATGCACGGCACCCGGAACCCGCGCAGGCCGGTGCCGAGGTCGGGCCGGGCGTCCGGAGCCTTGCCCGGGGCGACGTGGTCGAAGAACCCGCCCCACTCGTCGTAGTTGATGACCAGCGCGGTCCGCGCCCACGCCGGACCCGAGGTCACGGCCTTGTAGACCGAGTTGAGGAACGCCTGACCGGCCCGGACGTCGGCGTGGGGGTGGTCATCGGCCGAACTCCCACTGCCCTCGTCGAGGAACTTCGGGTCCACGAAGGAGACCGCGGGGAGCGTGCCGGCGGCGGCGTCGCTGAGGAACTGCGTGAACGGCGAGCTGATCGGCACGTACTTCGACCCGTAGAGGGAGAGGAACGGGACATCGCTGAAGTAGTAGCGCCGGCTCACCCCCGCGTCGGCGAGCCGGTCCCAGATCGTCGGCATGGTGGCCGTCACCGTCGAGTTGTGGGTGCGGTCGGTCTGCGCCGAGTGCTGGTAGAAGCGGTTCGGGTAGGTCTCAGCCATCGTCGGGCTGAAGTAGCGGTCGAACACGGTCCACTGCGGCACCGCACGGCCGTAGAAGGCGAGATCGGCGCTCTGGTAGTAGCCGATCGAGAACGCGTCGTTGGTCCCCGCGCGCAGCCACCCGTCGCACGCGCCCCTGTTGAGTTCGACCCGACCGCCCTCGAACGAGTGGTCCGGGTCGTTGAACCCGCATCCCTGGAACTCGGTCAGGTGATGCGTCCGCTTCGCCACCCCGGCCCTGTCCCGGTAGGTGAGCCCGGCCTGCTTCCCGTCCGCCCCCCTGGTCCATCCCAGGAAGTGGTCGAAGGACCTGTTCTCCATCATCACCACCACGATGTGGTCGATACCGGAGGTCTTGGGGTTGCTCGGGAGCCGCGACGAGCCGGCCGACGCCGGAGCGGACGCCCGGGCGGAGGCCGAGGCAGCCCCGGCGCCGGCCAGGGCGGCGATCCCCACGCCGGCGCGCAGCAGGGTGCGGCGGGTGGTGGTACCGGGCCGCGACCCGGTCTCGGGCCGGTCGCCGTCTGCCGGACCGGTGCTGTCTGCCGGACCGGTGCTGTCGCGGCGGTCGATCATGTTCATGGAGGTGCCTTTCGGAGCGGGCGGGGAAGCGGGGAGCGCGAGCGTCAACGGCCGGCGGTGTAGACGTCCCGGCCGAAGCGGGTGGGCACCGTGGCGGCATACCCCAGCCGGGGCAGGCCGAACAGGTCCTCGATGCTCGCGAGCAGTGAGTAGTGGTTGTACGGGGTGGCGGTGGTGGTGCCCGGCTTCACCGAGCGGCCGAGCACGACCGCGCCGACGCGTCCGCCGCCCGGGCCGGTGATCCCCGGCAGTGGACTGTTCGGGCCGGCGGTCTCCCCGCAGCACGCCGACGCGTCGGACTGCGGGCTGTCGGACTCGTCGAAGGTCACGATGAGCAGTCCGTCCTTGCGGTAGGCCGGTGAGGCCTGGATCCTGGGCACCCAGGTGGACAGGAACCTGTCGGCGGAGACGAGCCCACCGGGTTGCCCGTCGACGCAGGGGGTGTCGTGGCCGTCGTGGCAAAGGTTCGGGGTGATGTAGGTGAGGTTCGCGGTCGACCGGGTGGCGCCCAGATCGGCCGGCAGCCGGGTCAGCGGGACGTCGTTGCGCGCGCAGTCGGGGCTGTCGATGATCGAGTGGAAGTAGACGAACGGGTTGTGCCGGGCCGCGTACTGGTCACCGACCTTGGCCCGCTGGGTGCCGTCCACGGCGTTCAGCGCGGGATGCCGACAGGTCGAGGGCTCGGTCGCCGAGTTCCCCATGTCCTCCAGGTACGCCTTCCACGTCCGCCCGGTCGAGGTGAGCTGGCCGGGCAGGGTCTTCACCGAGGACGGGTACACGCACCCGTTGCCGACCGCCTGGCCGGGACTGACCGTGGTCGCGCCGACGAAGTCGGCGTAGGTCTGGCAGTCGGCCTGGGTGGCGCTGTCCGGACCCTGACCGGAGATCTGCGCGATGTAGTTCGGCAGGCTGTTGTGGGCCGTGCCGTAGTACCGGGTGAGCAGATTGCCCTGCTTGACCAGGGTCCTGCTCAGGTACGGCGCGGGGGACGAAGGTCCGAACGTCGTCGCGTAGCCCTTGTTCTCCAGGTTGATGACGAACACGTGGCCGACGGCCGGCGTCGGGGCTGCGGTCTGCGCAGCGACCCGTGCGGGGGCCGGCGCGGGTGCGGGGGCCGCGGTGGCTCCCGGACCGAGGGCGGCGGAGGTGGCGACGCAGGCCGCGACGGCTCCGAGCGCGGCGAGCCCGCTGAGAAGGGCTCTGGGTCGAGACAACAGTGGACGGGTGGATCGGCGCATCTCCCGATCGTCCCCTGACCATCGGCCCCCGCCGACCGCCGGCGATGAACGGTCGGTGAACATGTCTACCGACCCTCAGGTGCCGATGTCGAACCCCGTCTCGAGGTCGCGCCCGGAGTAGGAGCGGAACGCGATGTGCGTGGTGGTGCTCTGCACCCCCGCGACCGCCGCCACACCGCCGGTGACGACGTCGGCGAGATCCTCGTGCGCGGCGACCCGCACGACCGCGATGAGGTCCACGTCCCCCGCGCAGGACCACACCTCCGAGACGGCCGGCAGGTCCGCGACCGCCTGCGCAGCCGAGGCGATCGACGCGGCGTCGACGTGGATCAGGACGAAGGCGGTGATCACCGCCCGAGTCTCCCCCGTCGGCCGTCCCGGGGACGCGGGCGGGCCGACGGGCGGGCGCGCTACCCAGGGCCGCCGGACGTGCCTAGCGTTGGCCGCATGGAGACCAGACCGCTCGGCAGCACCGGAGTCCAGGTCAGCCCGCTCTGCCTCGGGGCGATGATGTTCGGCGCCTGGGGCAACACCGACCACGACGACGCGGTGCGGATCGTCCACCGCGCCCTGGACGCGGGCATCAACTTCATCGACACCGCGGACGTCTACGCGCAGGGCGAGTCGGAACAGATCGTCGGGAAGGCGCTCGCCGGCGGCCGCCGCGCCGACGTCGTGCTCGCCACCAGAGGTCCACGGCGGGATGGGCGAGGACCCCAACTCCCAGGGCAACTCGCGGCGCTGGGTGACCACCGAGGTGGAGAACAGCCTGCGCAGGCTGCAGACCGACCACATCGACCTCTACCAGATCCACCGGCCCTCACCCGAGACGGACATCGACGACACCCTCGGGGTGCTCACAGACCTCCAGCGGGCCGGCAAGATCCGCTACTTCGGGTGCTCGACGTTCCCCGCCCACGAGATCGTGCGGGCGCGTTGAACCGCCGAGCGGCGCGGCCGCGAGTTCTTCCGCACCGAGCAGCCGCCGTACTCCATCCTGGCGCGCGGCATCGAGCGCGACCTGCTCCCGGTGTGCCGCGAGTACGGCATGGGCGTCATCCCCTGGAGCCCGCTGGCCGGCGGCTGGCTGTCCGGGAGGTTCGGGACCGGCAAGGACAACACGAGCCGCCGGGCGGACCGGATGCCCGCCCGCTACGACATGACCGACCCGGGGAACCAGGCCAAGCTCGCCGCCGTCGACGCCCTGGCCGGACTGGCCGAGAGCATCGATCTCAGCCTGGTCGAGCTGGCTGTCGCCTTCACCCTCGCCCACCCCGCGGTGACGGCCCCGATCATCGGGCCGCGCACGATGGAGCAGCTCGAGTCCCAGCTGGCGGTCCCGGACATCACGCTGGACACCGCGACGTTGGACCGGATCGACGAGATCGTGCCGCCGGGGACCAACCTCGCCGACGCGGACGCCGGCTGGGCACCGCCCGCCCTCACTGATCCGTCGCTGCGGCGGTACTGACCGGCCGGGATGGGCCTCAGCCCCGGCCCGCCCGGGACCAGGCGGGGATCTGGGAGGCGGTCAGCGCGGCCGAGGCGGGCATGCCGGTGTTCATGCCCGGGAGCTGCGAGAGCCAGCTGAGGGCGTGCGGCAGGATCCTCGCCCAGTTGCTCGGGTTGTGACCGCCGTGGGCGAGGTAGATCGTGTCCGCCGTCGCCGGCGCCCGGACCGCCGCCGCGAACGCGACGGTCGAGGTGTACGTCCCGTCGGTCTCCTCCCGGGATGCCGTCAGCAGGTAGTGCAGGCGCGCCACCGGCAGGTTCGCCATCCGCCACTCCGGTGACGCCTCCAGCTTCCGGCGCGGGTCCGTGCCGTAGATGACCGGCGCGCCCAGCGCCAGCTTGCTGCCGTCGTAGGCGCCGGAGATGCCGAGCACCGCCGTGAACGTCGCGGGGTGTCGCTGCGCCAGGTACGCGCCGCAGTACCCGCCCTCGGAGTACCCGCCGACCGCCCAGCCCGCTGCGTCCGGGCGCACCCTCATCGTCGTCTTCGCCATCGCGGGGACGTCGACTCCCAGCAGGGTGTCCACGGCCGGCCCGGCGACCACGTCGTAGCAGGCGGTGTCCAACCGCCCCGCCACGTTCACGTTCGGCATGACGAGGACGAAGGGGATCGAGGTGTGCGCGGCCACCCCGGCCCGGAGGTCCGCGTCGACCCGGAGTCGCCTCGTCCAGGCGGCGGGCGACCCCGGGTGGCCGACGAGCAGTTCCGCGACCGGGAACCGAACCGCTGCGTAGGCACGCTGGAAGTACTGCGGCGGGAGGTAGAGGTCCGTCGAGGTCTGGATGTCCGAGACCGGTCCGCGCAGGCTGGTGTGGACCAGTACCCCGTCGACCGCGCGCCGCGGCGTCGCCCTGACCGCCCGGTCGATCGCGGCAGCCAGCTCCCCGTGGGTCACCCGCCGTTGGACCGCCTGCTGTGCCTCCGTCAGATGTCTGCCCGGGACGGGGGCCTGCTGCTGGCCCAGCAGGTCCGCCCAGCTGGCGTACAGCGCAAGCTGTCCGTTGACCAGCAGGAACACCAGACTGACGGCCCCGGCCTGGGCGGCGAGGACCAGCACCAGCCGCTGCGCCGACCGGGCCAGACGCGGGCCCGGCAGCCTGTCCTTGACGACCAGCAGGAGCAGCGGGACGACGAGCAGGGCGCCCGCGATCAGCAGCACGGTCCGTCCGGTCAGAGAAGGCACGTGGGGCTCAACGAACGCCGGGTCCTCGTCGTTCACCCGGCCCCGGGACCGCCGCTCCCACGACCGCGGGGCCGGGCCCGTGTCGCGACGCGGCGGCGCTGCAGGGCCGCCCGCAGCTCGGCGCGGTCCTCGAAGCGCCGGACGCCAGCGGCGTCGACCTGCAGGGGGTCGTGCCCCGGCCGCACACCACGAGGACGTCACCGGGACGGGCGCGCGCGACCGCGACGTCGAAGGCGGACGGCGGCGGGGTCCTCCGAGTGCGGACTCTCGTCGGTCACGACGACGACGTCGGCGGCGGCGCCGGTCGCCCGGCCGAGGGGTGCCCGCTTGCCGAGGTCGCGGTCCCCGGTCGCACCCATCACGACGAGGAGTCGACCGGTGCCCAGCGAGCGCAGCCACGGGTAGACCCGCGACTGGGCCGACTCGTTGTGGACGTAGTCGACGAACGCCGCGAAGGGCTGGCCGGCGTCCACGTGCTCCAGGCGGCCCGGGGACGCCGGTCAGGGACTCGACGCCGCGCACCGCCGCCGCCGGGTCCGTCCCGGTCGACGCCAGCGCGGCGATCGCGGCCGCGGCGTTGTCCGCCTGGTGCGCCCCGAGCAGCTGCAGCCGGACAGGGGTGTCCACCCCCGGCCCGACCAGGCGGAACGTGGTCCCGGCGGCGGTGGCGCGGACGTCGCCGATCCACCAGTCGGCGTCCGCCCGCGACCTCGACACCGTCACCACCGGGATCTCGAGCCGCCCCACGAGCAGGCGCCCCCACAGGTCGTCCACACCGACGACCGCCAGGGAACACCGCGCGGGGTCGAACAGGCGGGGGACGCGACCCGAGCGGCCCACGGATCTCGACCCCGCTGAGCAGGCCGGCCCGCTGCCCGGCCGCCACCATCCCGGCGTGGAGCAGGTAGGCGGTGCTGGTCTTGCCGAAGCTCCTATGGCTGTCAAGCCGGTGTGGTCGCGGTAGCTGCGGCGGGTGGTGATGGCACGAGGAGTCGGTAGATCTCGCGGACGATGTGCCGTTTGAGGCAGCGGATGATCTCTTTGGT
>JAABUQ010000430.1_pt1 | contig 96673 bp, 32 predicted proteins | sample 5560001 | NCBI WGS metagenome assembly JAABUQ01 (sample SAMN10711888, study PRJNA513371) | rock metagenome | isolation source: Antarctica rocks | place: Antarctica: Victoria Land, Finger Mt nord | collected 2015-12-18
CATCCCCCCTCCCCCTCGAACCTCCATGGCCCGTGATCTCAGACGTAGAGAAAGTGAGAAGCATGCATTTCTTCGTTAGAAGGGCAATTCTAGCCAAACGAGCATCATGGGGTATGGGCGGGAGAGAGCAGGACGGCGGGAGGGAGGGGGCGGTGTTGATGAGGGGGAGTGGGTAGAGCGGATCGTGGGAAGGGGTTTGGGGAAGGGGTTTGAGAGATGTGGGGGGAGGTGGCGCGGATGGGGGAGAGGGGGAGTTGAATCTGGGAAGGGGTTTGGGGAAGGGGTTTTAGGGCTGTAAGGTCAGTACACTGGCTCGAAAAGAGCCAGAGACACATTTCCAAGCATGCAGGAAGTCCTAACATGCTCTCTAGAAGACGGCGTTGCATTGAGAAAAATGACCGCCATTGTCGGTCACTTAATCTTACAAGTAGTGTCACAGTCGTTGACTCTGCTTACTTATAAGGCTACCTATCCCAAGTCTGATCGGCGCTATGGGCGCGTTCCAGCTGTCTTCTACTCTGTAGTGAAGGTAGACTTGATCTATCGACCCAAGCCGCGATTCTCAGCTACCCTCATTCGACACGGATATTGTAAGGTATTCTTGATATACGTGTGCATCTTTCTTTGTTGAAAGATATGGCACAATCTGAACGAGAAGGGATTATTTCAACCGCTGCATCCCCACACCCGCGTACGCTTATTGCAGCTCTCGGCGGATATCTTACGTCGAGGTGTCGTCTTGAACAGATCAGGCGTCTTCTCCAACGGTGGCGACCGTCGGAATCCCTCTTCCAGCTTTCGCGCACAACCCGCATCCTCGAGCCTTATCTCTGCAGGGAGTTACGCTGGCTCGAGATATTCCAGACAGGCCCTTTAACGGCTGGCAACCGTAGCTCCGATCGCTGCTGTTTCGGAATGCCAAATACAGTGACATTCATAACGGCCCTTGGACCAACGTACTGCGTCCCACCAAAGTGCGGCGGTTGCGCGATACAAGCAAGCATTATTGTCCCTGCTTGAACGGCAATCTGCTTGAATGTTGTGGTATCCTCGTCTGTATCCGAATGCATGTCGATTGACAGGGCGCAGGTATTAAAGACTAATCTCCCTATATCAGCAATCCCTGATCCCACCACTGCCAAGGACTATACGGGAAACGCACACCAAGTTTCTGGGACCAAATAGCCCCGGCCTGGCACCCTGCTAAACATTAAAGGGAGGTCGGTGCGCTCGTGGCGGACGAGGAACTTGACGACTTGAAAGCATTCATAGTATGTTGTTGGTAAGGTACTTCTTAAAGCAACGTTGCTACCCGGGAAGGAATCAGGTGCGACTGGCCTATAGCAGGATACTACGTTGTTGGCGTGCGCGGCAGGGGCAAGGAAGGGGAGAAGGAAAAGAAACAAGGCCGACCACATTGCAATCACTCGGGGCTGCAGGAGGAGCAGATCGAGATCACGATAGGAAGGACTTCCCACGGTAAGGTGGGATGTCGAGAGCGGAAGAAATATCTCATGGCCGTCAATCGGATGTTGCGTCGGCGGATCGCTTGGATGTCATCGTTAGCAACAAGCGCTCAAGCGCAAGCCACGATCTTTTGGAAGTACGCATCTGATCGTATAATGTATTTGGATGTCATGTATCGCTACATTCAGCGAACTCGTCGCCGCACAATAGAGAAGAGATCAAGCTTGAGTCAAATGGTGTGGGATTTCCAATGTGAGAGGTAGGACTCAACTAACCTCTCAGGTCTTCGGGGAATAAATGGAACAGCTACTGGGGAGCTCTATGACAAGACTCTAAGTCAGACTCATGGACGGTATACCTAAGGATTTGTCAAAAGCCGTCGCTGGACGATTTGCAGTGCAAGAGCACTTAGGTTGTACGATTGATTGATTAATTGATTATTTCATTAAGCACTCGAGCCTTCCCTATTCGGGAATGCTATGCGGCTAGTAGCAATCAACCAATCAGGCTTCCTTCGAAGCCTGATTGGTCATCTATATACATCTTTTATGTAGGCGCGGCTGGATTATCTAGGGTAATGAGCCTCGACTGAGCTCTCAACCCTAAGTAGTAGTTTATGCCAAGTCCAGCAAGCGCTTCGTAACCGCCAAGCTGTCTCTTCCCACCACTAACAATCCCGAACACTCCATGTTGGCTATGGCGGCTGATGCTTGGAAATAGCACAGCTCGCAGCAAAGCACTCAGCTCTGCTTTATCTAGCAGCGGCGCAGCCAGTTTGTGGATGGACTCTACCGTTATATGAGAAGGCCTTGTCCTTCGAAAGCTCTTTCCAACCTTCTTCCGATGCTCGTATGGAACCCGGTTCCACTTTCGCTTTGTATGCTATTCCTCAACGCTTGCTTTCCTACATCTCATTCAAGGCACTTGCAGATCCACTCTTGCAATAAGCAATCATGACTGCCCCTCCACCTCCGAGCTACGGCCAAAGTACCCCTCCACCACAGGGCGGATACTTCCCACGTAAGACAAGGACTCATCTTAGTCGAGGATACTTGCTAAGGCAGAAGCAGCCCCTCCTAGTGGTGGAAATTACCCCCAATCAGGTACGTTGTCATTCTCTTCCGGCTATTTTCTGTTGCTGATCCTTGAATAAGGCCAATCGTACCCCCCTCCCCTGACGTCGCCAGGCTTTCCGCCGCAACAGGCCTACCCACCCCCACCGAGTCAGTACTCCAACCAGGGAAGCTTTCCACCGCCTCCTCCGCCTCAGCAGCAATATGCAAATGACAGCCACCGAGCCTCGATACAGCCTCCCTTACAGTCCCCGGGGTTTAGCAGGCCGCCAGAAAAGACACCTGAGACATTTGCGGAACCTGCTCCACCTAGTGGACCTGTAAGTGGTCACCCAAGCTATGCACAGGCACCAGCAACCCCAGAGAAAGAATCGTCGCAGGTGCAGGGAGGTGCGCCTTCGGCAGCCCACTTTGTTGGCGTAAGCGCCACGCAAGATGATGTCGGTACCTTCAATGGCGGGAGCTACAGGATCAGTCACAGAGACAGTAATACAGTCTTGACGCTTCAGCTCGCCAAGCTCTGTCCATTACATGCCAAGCCCGGTGAGCAGCCTTTCTTCCGTCTTTACGTGGGAAGTCGCTAACTGCTCTCGATAGGGGTTATGATCTCCATGTCCCCCTCAGTCATGCTTAAAGGTGCAATCAAATTTTCCATGAAGAAGCTTATCACCGGAGCAGAGATGGCGTCGTCCACGTATACAGGTCCAGGAGAGATCTTGATGGCACCACCTTTCCTGGGTGATATAACCACTATCCGACTTTCCGGCAGCGACACATGGAATGTCGGCAAGGACGCCTACATGGCTTCTACGCAAGGCGTAGTCAAAGATATGAAGAATCAAGGCATCAGCAAAGCCTTCTTCTCGGGCGAAGGTCTGTTCGTGTATAAGATAAGCGGCACAGGCCTGTTGTGGGTCTCGAGTTTTGGGGCTATCGTCAGAAAAGACGTGAGTAGTACTTGTTGTTATCGGTGCATATCGAGATATCGTGCTCACACTCCCCATAGCTTCAACCCGAAGAGAAGTACATCATCGATAACGGCCATCTCGTTACTTGGAACTGCAAATATATTATGGAGCGGGTCGCGAGCGGTGGTATTATCTCTGGCATCAGCTCCGGCGAAGGTCTAGTATGCAAATTTACTGGCCCTGGAACTGTGTTCTTGCAAACTCGCAACCCTACCGCATTCGCTATGTGGATGAGTGCTCACGCCGCTCAAGTATAAACGTCAACAATCGTATCGATTGTTCAACGCAACGCCGACCGTCGGTACGTTGCGATCGCCATTCAATCCAAAGTAGAGGTCTGACGCCAAAACTTACCTAACCTGAAGTTTTCCTGTCTCTCGGATTGCAAACGCACGAATGTGAAGCATGATCGGGAAATGGAGGTAATTTGGAGAAGACAGAAGACAGGAATTGTTATACTAGGAGTTGACGGATACTTTGTCCTCCTCAGAGAATTTCGGATCATTACTGACTTGGTCATAAAAGCACGGGAATCCTTCGACGTTGATGGTTTTCGAGATCTCACCTTTGCCAAAGACATGCAGTGTTTTATCATACCTATCATTGTGACACTTCCTACCACGTCAATGGCTAGTCCACGATTGGACACATTAAATCTTTGATGACACAGAATACCTAACAATCAGTTATTACAAGATACTGCGACGAGGTGCAAATACAAGGTTCAGGACGGTCAAGTATCGTACTCCATCCAATTTTGTGTTTCTCTGTTCCATGCTGGCAATGCCCGCAAGCCAGTCGGCTCGAAGGAGCAGCATCGCGCAACATGCAATGTTCCATCCAACTCGCGCTGTTATCCACTCATACCATTCCATAGTTGTTCTTCTCCTCCTGGTCTCTGGTCTTCAGCGATTGTATCCGCTTTGTGTCTCCTTTCAAGCACCATCCAATATCAGCCCGTCCTACGCCAGTCCTTGTACCATTTCTTCCAGTATTGACCATCAAAGCACCCCATCAGGTTTGGACCATCGAGTTGCAGTCACGTGGTAGATTGGATGGCACGCTTTATACTGAGCTGTGATTGGCGCGCTCGAGACGACTTGCCCCTCAGTTTCGAAAGTCTAAACAGACTCCCTGTTCGTTCACTCCACGCCAAGTTGAGACTGTCTGCTGCAAGCCTGCAACAGCTACTGCACCCAGTCAAAGACTGTTGAGCCTTGTCGAACAAATATTCGGTTGGCCACTGGCTGCGTCTCTCTACATTGAGGTAGTCAAGCTTTTCTGTTCTGATGCAATTCATTTGCTCAGCGACTTGGAATTTTCGGTGTTGGCGACGAGATGCTGCAGCGTCGCCTGACCAACCTGTGCTGCTCAAGAGACTCTCTCTGACGTGATGTAGCATACTAGCTGTGCCAATCGCTCGACGTCGCATAATACTAGGGTCACCTCCGCAAACACTTTTGGAAGCCTTTGGAAAACCCCACGCTTCGGACCGTCTCACCTGCAGGCGCGGCTGCACACTCCTCTTGCCTGTGGCAATCGCAGATCTGGAGTCCTTGGCGGCGAAAAGCACAATCGACATGGTCTTACAAGTCTTCCTTTTACAGACGTATTTCATCGGGGGTGCATGGAGACCTGCGAGGAGGAATTACGACAAAGGGCCAGAACAGATAACCCTTCGAGGCTTTGGTCTGAGATTGGGCCATGGAGATTGCAGAGCCCGATGGCTTTCACTCCGCTGCACACGATTCGCCCATTCTCATCGTCTAGATCAACATTGTGATGAGATACCTCGTGAACGAGGAGCCAATTGCACTCTTTGCTACCAGCGTATTCGCCAGCAACGTACGAATTGCGCCTATTCTACCCAGACGTCCCGTCCTTTTAGCAATGGCTAGGTTCTTTCCTTGCTTGATTCTCTAGGACATGACGATCGCCCCGAGCTTGTGCACGCACTATTTGTTCAAGCTTCTATAGGATGCATCCGTGGGCCCGTCGTGCCGTCCTTGTGGGTGCCTAAGCGGGCCTCTTATTTTCTGCATATTATATCAACAAATGCGTGACGACTCCCGTTCCAAGGCTAGCGTCAAAGCCAACGAATCGCCATGCTTGCTGCAGAAAAATCTGATAAGAGAGCTCCCGACCGCTGTGGCTTCAATTCCAAGCCCACAAATGTCGTCTTTCTATCATCAGAGCCGCGCTTCAGAAGCCTATGGGGCCACAATCACGTTGACGATAGTCGCCACAGTTGCGGTTGCGCTTCGTCTTGCGTCAAGAAGGATCTCACAAGCTCCCTACTGGTTCGATGATTGGGCCATAATCGTAGCTCTGGTAACCCAGATTAGTTTTTGTACATGTCGGTGGGCACGATGCTAATAAGCGACAAGATCTTGTACTATGGCCTTACATCCTGCTATTGGCTTATGACCCGGAATTATGGCCTTGGACAGCACTCTTCTGGCGTCGGCGGCCCGGTCGATCAGGAGACCGTTGTGGGCTTCTTCAAGGTCAGAAGTACAGTTGGGTGAGGCATTTGGCTTGGAAAGCCTGACTGAGTATATCATTAGGTTTTCATGGCCATTCAGATACTCTATTTCAGCACCGCCGTGTCATTCAAAACCTCTTTGGTCCTGCTATACCATCGGATTTTCGGAGTTGTTCGTTGGTATCGCTACGTACTGGCAGCGGCAGAAGGCATCGTGGCATGCTACTTCATCGTATGCATGTTCGTCGCTGTTTTTGAATGCAATCCGGTGTCCTTTTACTGGGACAAGGAGATTCCTCACGGTACCTGTATCAATCAGACGCAGTTCTATCGATGGAACGGAGTGGCGAATTTGCTCATTGACTTAATGATTCTGTGCCTTACTTTCCCTATGGTCTGGCGCTTGAAGATCGGAACGCGGCAGAAGATCACTTTATTGAGCATCTTCCTATTGGGCGCCTTGTATGTAAAACTCGCTGTTCCTGCTAAGGATTACCGCGAGCTGACAGAGACCGACAGTGTTTTCATTGCGTCCATCATCCGCGTCGTCATGTTCAAGGAGCTCAAACTAGAAGACGAAACCTACACTAACGTCGAGCCAGCTATATGGACTGTGGTCGAACAGTCGCTCGGTATCACTTGCGCCTGTTTGCCGACTCTCCGCCCGCTCTTCGGTCGCCTGCTCTTCGGCACTAGCCATGCACGCAGCAGCACTGGTGCCAATTGTGCGGTTCGCAGTGGCGAGTTGAACATGTCAAAGCTCAGCAACAAGCCTCTTCCTCCGAAGCCAAGAGATGAAGAGATCCGCAGGGACTTCGAACACCCTTCGGATGAGAATGTGGCTTCTGTCACCACTCACGCATCAGTAGGCTCAACAGATGACTTAGTTAATTTGGTTCCTGAGGCAATCTTAAAAAGCCATACAATCCAGCAACGCTACGACCAGGCAAGCATGGTGTGAAAAACTCTGGACACGGCCCACAAGGCCTTTGTATACACCGCTCATAGCTATTCAGCTCAATAAGATTTATTGTCCTCCTATGCCGAAGACTTCCATGCAATAATCCAACCGCGTGTACGGCTTAGGGGAAACCGCCAAATGCAAGGCCTTGACCTATCCCACGTGCCGGTAGGGAGCACTTAACTAGGGTTATCCATCGATGATAGTCTCAATCCCTGCTTCAATGCCCCATTGGACAATGAGTTTGGGTAGGCCAAATGCTTTGCCGATTTGCCTCTTGAGTCATGAATCTTCACTGGTCTTTCAATTCATCGACATCTCATCATTTCGTGCTTTCATAAGATATCAAAGAACGAGTGTAACGCTCTTCGCCGGTGAGTGTGGTAGCAATGTTTCCACAAAATCGAGCCTTCATGCTGCTATTTCCCGTCCAGGATTTGTCTTGCGATCTTTTGCGCCAAAGCGTAGACGGTGCTAATGGTATCGAAGTCAGCATTCCTTCTTCGAAGTAGTTGGTGGCAGCCTTGAGGCACGACTTTCAAGCGGCTGCTGGCTAGACATGCCTCAAGACCCACCAAAGGCTTAGCCGAAAGGAGTGGACGGAAAACGAAACGTACGCTTGAGGATGTCCTGGAGGCAAGAAAGGAAAGCTACTCGCATCAACCACTCTCAGGCCCTTGACTCCGAAGACTCTAGCTGAGGAGTCAATGACTGCCATGGGATCGTTCTCTTTTCCCATCTTGCAAGTAGCCGCAGCGTGCCAAATCGGCGTTACCATCTCACGAATGGCATGGAGTATCTCTTCATCGGTTTGCACCGCAGGACCTGGGTATGCTTCTTTGCCTATAGTCAGGTCATAGCTACTGAGCACGCTCCAAAGCTCGCGCTGGCGTTTCAGTGACGCTATGGCAAGTTCGACATCCACCGGATCAGTGAGCCAGTTCGGGTTAATTAAAGGAGCATCGACCATGCTGCTAGTGCCGATCGTCACATTCCCTCTACTCAACGGAGCGATAAGCGAGCTGGCCATTGTGGCATAGTTGTACCCATCCAAGGGATCTGCATTCTGGTGGTCTGCTTGCGTGCCGAGGAAGGCACTAACTGGAAGCCATTCTAGCTCGGGCCAGTCTGCTGGAAAGGCCGTAAGCGCTTTTTGTGTGGCCGCTGTAAAATTCTGTCGATAAGTATCCGGGAATTTCTCCCAGCCAAAGACACCACCAGAAGATATTGCCAGAGGGCCCTTTGCCTGCGCATAAGCCTTCTCGGCGGCAGCTAACGCTTTTGGGTCATTCTGCAGTGTCGAGGCGGTTTCAACGTTGACTCTGAAGGAGGTTCCCCAGTAAGGCTGGTCCTGCAAGTTTTGACCAACCCCTGGAAGATCCTTCAACACTGGAATGTTGAGCTTCTCCAGTGTATCTCGGGGACCAATTCCGGACACCATCAGTAATTGTGGAGACTGAAAGGCGCCGGCAGATACAATGATCTCTTTCTTTGCACTTAAGGTATAGGGACTGCTACCGTTGGTTGATACGATCACGCCTGACGCAACATTGTCTCCAGTAAAGAGGATCTTCTCTGCCATCGTCTGCTTATAAACCTTCAGTGTGGTATTCCTCAATGCCTGCTGCAGAAAGCTTGACTCGGAAGACGAACGCTGCGCAGTTGCCCGATCAATGGTGAAAGTCATAGAGGAGGAACCGATCAGATTCCCCATGTTGAAGCCGGCAATATTGATCATGCCACTGTTCTGCAATGCGGTTTGCGCCCATCCATCAAAGGCATCATTAGTATTGTCATAAGAGACCTGCAATGGTCCATTGCCATGACCAAAGGCAAGAGGAGAATCGGGTGTCGCTGTGATATTGGTGAATACTTGATCATCTGGAGGTGAATAATGAATCCCTTGCTGGTAGTAGGGCATCAGGTTATCGAATCTATAGCTTTCGTCTCCTACCTGGGTCGCCCATTCATCCATGGATTGCTTGGTGGGTCTGCGCTGTTGTCAGTCTCTCGTGCTTCGCTATTCTAAACCTACTAAATCTGGCTTAATTCTTACCTATGATAAACAAGGAAATTACGGGCGGAGCAACCACCCAAAGTCTTTCCTCGAGCATAGTGCATGCGACGATCATTTGCGCCCTACAGGATGCTGTCAGCTACATCCAAATAGTCCACAAACAGAAATGCACACCGCCTGCGGTTCCGTGACGAAGCCCCAGTCGATCTTGGAATTCGTATCTTCCGGACTAGTCCCCGAGAAGTACGAAACCTCTCCAGGTATCACGCTAATATTCGGGTTGTCGAGCTCATAGAAGCCACCAGCCTCGATCACCGCAACCGTGATCGAGGCATCTTCAGCTAGCCTGGCAGCTATAGTAAGGCCTGCTGTGCCACCGCCCACAATGACATAGTCGTATAAAGCGTTCTGGCCGGACACACCACCCGCTGTTCCAAGCTCGTAAGTCGGATTTGTGCCCGTTGTTCGTTTGGCGTTTTGCTTCAGGAAGGGGGATGCAGATGTACTGGTGGCACATGAAACAAGTACGAGAAGGAAAAAGGCAAGTGAATGCATGTTGACGCTGATGGATGGGCGATGCTTTCGAATACCTGCACAGCGAGCAGTCTCTCGGGAAATCGTTCACCAAGTTGGCATCCCTTCGACCTTCTTTTGAACCCGGATCAGCTCCCTTAAGTCGCCACTGCGCTTTCGGATCTTTGAACTGATCCATCGCTGAAGGCTCCTCTACCAAGAAGACCCGATCCATTGCCGTTCAGACGCCTAGAGAACTCTCGGAAGAATCACCCCGTGGGATTGGGGAAGCCGCCACTTCGATTATGGGACAGTGTGGTGATTGATGAGGCAAACATTGAAACGCGCATCTCATGACTCGCGTGGTGCGCAGGTACCAACTACCGAGATACGACGGGGAGAGCGCCTGGTCCAGGCACTACGCGCAGTGCACGACCAACGGTTTGCAGCTTTTGCATGTTCGGCGGAGATGACATCATGGCTGAAAGGGTCGCGAATGCGAAATGGCCTATCTGATCAGGTCAGTTGGTGGCATCCTGCGGGTAGAGGCGCTTCAGAGGCTGAAACACACATGCAAGTGCAAGGTGAGGGAGGAATTCCTTTTTGTTGAACCGCGGTCTCGGAACGGATTCCTATGGTACCTTGCATCGCCGTCTTCTTGAACAAACGAGTACTTTGGTCTGATGAGCTACTGCTTCTTCGCCTCGTTTCTATATACATTTTGGTGCTTGGGCTGCCGGCTAGCTCGCCTGCCTCATTTAATAGAGGCCACCGGTGACTGGTATAACCAAAGGCCAACCGGAAGGGTTGCTAGGACCTACGAAGCCGCCAAACTCCCCCTATCTTAGCGACAGGGACAACGGAGTGGGTGGGTGGGTCAAAAAGAGACGATGCAATGAGGAGGGAATGCAGGTGGGCGACCACCATACTAAATAATATGATGGGCGGCCAAGCACTGCCCCCCTAATCTCCCTCGTCTCTAGCACAAGCGAGCAATCATCGCTCTCCCCAGGCTTTATGAACAGGCTTCCATCGCGTTGTCAGTCTCTCTTCTGACCTCGGGGCCTCCATTAGATTGTAGCACGTAGTCGCACAGTGACAACTGCGCAAGATTCCCTGAACTTCGTTGCGCCTAGCTAGTCATTCCTAGGGAAAGGAGTTTCGGTCCGCTCCACAGTGTCGCAATCAATTTCTCTATAGTACACGTTTTCACAGCCAATTGGGTCAGTGTGTATATTCGATGTACTATCCAGGCCCTCCGATTGGGCTACGCGACTAAGTAGGTGCGATGCATTGAGGCTCAGCTTTCAAAGTAACACAGAATCTGCCACAAAGCTTCAAACTAAGTGGTAAAAGCTCAATTGAAGTGCTTTCAACATAGCTTGAACTCTAGAGTATCTAGTTGGTTATCATATGCGTAAAACCATAAGGTAAGGTGGTCGGGCATACGTATCTGTCTTGAACAATGCCACCGTAATGACCAGGGGTACGTGTCTGTCGTGACCAATGCCACCGCAACGATGTAGATCTATTCCAATGATCTAACAAGACCATCAACCAAGTTGGAGTAGTCAAGCATGCCAGTTTCAACTCTCAGCACAACGCATCAGGCTTCCAGACTATCGAAACCAGCGAAGCATCACCTCTTTAAGCTATCTTTTGTCTGCGCTGAACAGAAGGATTGAAGATGACGAACGTGTCAGGGAACATAAGCAATATCACATTGAGACAATCATGCAGTTCGATCATCGGTCAATATTGGAGCAATCGAGGAGCGATAACGAGATAGATGTGTCTACGGACAAGGCTCCCAAGCATATGCGAGCAGTGAAGCATTGGTCTTACCGCGCAAGAGGCTGGTGGATATGGGAGCTTTGTGCTATGGCATGCTATCTAACATCTCTTGATGCTATTGTGCTCACTGAGTGAATATTCAGTGTCCCTTATCCAAATTGGGGATCGAACCATGCGATTGGGTTTTTGGATGTGAGGGCTCCATATCTGATAAACTGCGTCAGGTCTTTCGAGCCACCTTCTCTTGGCCAGTGTGCTACTGCTTTCTGGACTTCACGAAAGAGACAAAGCATCTGTATACTCTCTACAGGTTTTCAGGCCATTAGATTTCGAGAATCCTGGGAAGCCCGCCATATAGGCCGATACCCCTTGATTGACACCAAGAGATAGCCGTGCCGAAAACATCGACTGACTATATCTCATCACTCCCTAGAAACCGCACTCGTATCGCGGAGCTAAACAGTACTTTGATCGGCACTTACTTCAAATCGTGTCGGGTATCCACGAATAGCTGGAGATATACCCAAGATTATCTCGGAACACCAATCCTAGGATTGGATTGCGAGACCTCGATCTCGCGATCTATCTGGATTCCATCAAGATCCCGTAATTGAACACTGTCCTTGCCTTCTCCGGCTATACTGAGTGGCGTCCATCCGCGCTCCCTTGGTACGCCTGCAGAGACTTTAATGTTGTAAGCGTGAAGAGGATGCAATGAGTCAGCTCCACCCGCGTCAGCACGATTCGATGCTAAGTGGCCGCCTGATCGTGCAGATGAAGGGGCCTTGGAGGGCCAAACCCGGGCTCAGAAGCCTTTCGATGATCCTGAGCCATATATATAACTCTTGGCCCGGGACTGAGACCTGTACTCGCGAAGATCACGAAGCGTCCTAGTTGCGAGGGGCCGAAGCGAGGGTATTGAAGCGACGATAACCCAGAGGTTGAGTTCAACGATAGCCCACAATACTGCAGGAGTTTCGTTGTCTTTGCATGGACAGAGTCAGCTGTGTCGTCTATAGAGGGATGGGGAAGAAGGTCCGTACAGGTTGGATCGAAGCCAGGCTTACGTTGAGCGAGAATAAGTTGCCATAGCCGCACAGCCGAGACCACCGTGACGCTGGAGAATGGCTCAGCAAGATCTCTCCTAGATTCTCGAGGATACGCACACTAAGCCCAGAAGAAAAGTACTACTTATGGAGATGCGCTGTGACAGAGATTGCTGAAGCTGGGCGATGAAGTAAACCGGTATGAGCAGGACCACCAAGTCCAACGCGATTGTGAAAGCCTCATTCGAAGTAAAGAATACGGGGTACTGGATGCATCGACTATGAATCGTCGTATCCCAGAATCCTTGAACAGGTATGCAGCTGAATATGCCAACAAGAGTATGTGCTACCATCAGGACCTAGTCTATCAGAACTGCAAAAGGCTAGTGTACTCACCGCAACAAGCATCCATCCAATGTTCAGGGCCGCCAGGGTTTGCAATGGCAGCCTCGCAGTTGTCAACCGGAAGATGCGCCAGTACAGTGCCAGAAGTGACAATTTACTGAAAGTCAAGGCAAGGGGATCATGCCCTGGAGGATGTAGGTCAGCCTCTGCGAGCCGGATTTGTTGCCGCCTGCTGGGAGGAAGAGGCGCATTTCCTTGTGGATAATCACAGCTCGATAATGCCTAGATATCGCTCTCTACCCAAACCCTGCTATGGGTTAGTCTTCATGAGACAGTCTTTATTGATGGATTTTAGATGGACAAAAAGGGTGTCGATGATCGGTAGAGAGTCTGAGTTGGTGCACAGCTGTGCCGCCCCATGCCCACATCCCCGCCGTACAGTCTAACACTCCATGATGCAGATCAGCCTGTTTGAAGGCAACGTGTTCTCGGCCATGTGGAAAAGAGTGCAGTCGATCGGGAGATGATGCAAGCGACACAGCCCACTCAATTTGGCGGTTGCAAAACGCTTTGGACAACTCGGCTAACTGCAATTCTCTGCCGCCGCCTCGCTTAGTCTCGCTTAGTTAGTAAATCGCGGGGTTCTCAATTTTCACCTATCAGAACCTTCCACTGCATTGTTTTAATTGTCAATTGAAGCTCCAATTTCCTCTATATACTCGATTATCGATAATTGTTATGTCGTCGGGCTCCCCCCCCGGGCCCCCCGGGCGCGCAGGGGCAGCCCTCCTAGTATATATGTGTAATAGGTGGTATCGCGCTCGTTAGATCGCGATTACTGTGATCTTTGACCCAATAGATCTTGGGCACCTATTACCTTAAGAGCGTTACAATAATCTAAATTCGCAATTAATATATCTTCTAATTTAGATACTTGTTTTGTATCTTTCGATCGTCTTATTAGCGATCTCGATAATCTCTCTAATTGCTATCGCTTCAATTGACGAAGAGATATAAACATCAAAGAAAGAAAAAGAGTCTTAGATACCTCGCAATATTAAAAATAACATATATAGAGGAAATTAAAGCTTCAATTAACAATTAAAACAACGCAATTGAAGATTCTAATAGATAAAAATTGAGAATCTTGTAGTTTACTAACTAAGCGAGACTAAGCAAGACGACGACAAAGAATTATAGTTAAACAAGTTGTTTAAAGCGTTTTGCAATCATCAAATTCTATTTAAGTTAAGAAGATAGAAATCTATCTCCAACTTATTCTTTTTCTAATGTAGAATAAGTGTCGCTTTACGCTTGCGCGAGTCTAGATAATTCTAGATAATGCATAAGTAATGTAGATAACGCATATCTTTATCTCTTCTAGCATCAATCAAAAGTTTTATGTTTCGCTATCTTTCTACTCGAGTTGTTAGAAAATAAGTTAGTTATCGAATGTGATTAGTTGCCTACTGCTCGCTTATCTCGCAATATAAATATCTTATTTTCGCAGACTTTATAGTGCAAATAGCCTGACCATCGGGCTCGATTTCGCGGGGGAATCGCTAAGTAATCGGACTCGGGAAGCTTAACTTTAAAAAACCTTAAATTTTTAAAATTTATAACTTTCTTGTATTTTATACGTATTTTATCAAAATTACGTTGTTCTGTAGAAAATTTAGCGTGCTTTCAAACAAAAAAAGAATTACTCGATTTGAACTAGTTTGCGTAGCGCAATTAATTAATTTAGCTTCGAGTTAAACAAAGAAGTCTGTCCAAATCCTTGGGTTGAACAAAAAAAAATGTGTTCGACCCGATCCAACGATTACACTAAGTGCAAATATACTCTTTTTACTACTTATATTATGTCTACACAAGATTCTAAAGTTAGTTTATTTATTTACTATGCTATTACGAATTCCATGCATCGTATAAGATCTATTTAACACTTCTACCTAATTAGACTTAGTGCGCCAGATTAGACTTAATGTTGGCATTAGAATCGTCTATCCGATCGATCTATTCACATATTTGCTCTAGACATCTTAGATAGTTAAAAACAACAACAACTTTATCTACTACATTATGTATTTGATTTATTAATTCCTAATATATGCAATTGTTGCATATAGACTATTATACAACTTTATCTTTAACAAAACTAAGCGCAAAACAAGTGTTAAATTTATAACAACAACAAAAATTATACAAGAGACGAAAAAATAAGTCGAAAATTACAACTTTAATAATATTTTAACAATAATAGAAGCTATTAAAGAATGTAAAAATCTATCTGGTATATTAAATAATACTCAATTGTCAATAGATATTTGTAAGACTATAATAAAGCACTTATATTTGCAATTATATATTGTTGTCGATCAAGAAAATATAGAAGTTTTGAGCAAGAAACGTCTCTCGCGCTTTCTTATCGAAAATATACAATATTAATACATTTACATTGCTTTAAAAGACGAGATTATTAAGAAAATTGTACGCGAAAGAATAACAATAAAGTCTTGCATAAATACTAGTTACAAGAAAGCGTACAAGAAGTTTGTCAACTAATGTTTAGAGAAGCTTAATAAAAGAATTGTTTTTATTTGCAACAACAAGATTTATTATAAAGTTAAAATTCTATCTAACGTTTAAAATATTAGTTAATCTAAAAATATCTTTGCGAAGAAATTTCTTACTTTTGTAGCTATTATATAGTTTACAGTTATGCAATAAAGCTTCTTTTTAACAAAATAGAATGCGAATGCGTTTATAAAATCTATATATCTATAAAAAGCAAAGATAAACAAAGATAAGAATAACGTTATTGCAAGAAGAATAATAGAGAATTATAAACAATGCAAAATTATTAATGCAAAGCGCATACAAGCTATTATCGAGAGAACAAAGAAGTTTAAGTATATAAAGATATATATTTCTTGCAAATTAAGATATATTTACTAACAAATTTATAAAAGATTAATAATTAAGTTGCTACTTACAACATAGCTCTTAAAATAATCGAAAACAAAGATCGAAAAAGCATTGAATATTTTCGATCTATTAATTAAATTTACATCTATAATATTGTCGAAATTAAAAAGACAATAGATAAAGAAGATAATATTGTAGATAATAACTACGCAACAAAGTATTACAAGTTGTATACTAATAAATACTATCTATTGCGCATTGCTTTTTACAAGATAATTAAGAAGAAAAGATTTATTAACAAAATTAAGATAATTAGAAAGACTTGATTCTTAAATATCTTAAATTCGAATTAAGATAATTAAGATAATTAAGATCTTAAATATCTTAAATATCTTAAATTTTAAATATTAGAAAAATATATAGCTTTCGAACGCAACTCTCATAAATTATATTTAATTTATTTTAAGTTTTAATTTACTATTACAACTACTAAGTTGCAATCTCTTGTTATTAAGTAATTGCTTGCATTGTCTAAAGACATCTACAAATCTCTTTAATAGCATAATTCTACTAATATTTCTTGCGAAAGTATTAATATAATACTTTAAATATTTTAAGAATATTTATATTAAATTAACGCGTCTTTATCTCGAGCACTAGCTTAACAATATTACGTCGATTAGTGTTTAATAAAAACAACAAGATAAGAATTAATAAGTCTAATATTTATTATAAAGATCGAATCGATCTAAAGAACTAACCTATGCAAATAAATATTTATTTTATTATCTATTCTATTCTAGCAAATTAGAAGACAATTTTTGTATTAATATTTCTTGAAGAAAGAGTTTAGCATTAACTTAAGTTAAACTTACGCAAATATTTAAAAAACTATAACAAAAATTCTTGTGCAATATTTATAAACTTTAACAATTTTAAAAAAGAACTTCGAAGAATCTTGGAAACATTTAACAAGAAACAGATTGCAAAAAAAAAAATTTAATACTTGACTTAACAAATCTTTGCAATAAACTACGCAACAAGATTTCAAAATATATTAATTTTATCGAGTAAAATAATGTCGCACTTGTAATAATAATATTTCGACAAAATTTAAAAATAATCTTAAGAACAAAATTATGCGCAATAGCAAATTTATTAACAATATATTCGATTTTATTAAAGTAATTATTAATTTTAACAACAAGTTATATAAAAGAGCTATAGAAAAGCAATACAATTAATTTTGCAAAAGAGCAAGAATCTTCTTTAAATTAATAATTAAATATTAATAGAGAGAATTTTGTTTTAATTAAAAGTATAGTAACCTAAACTATTATAAGTCTATATTTATAAAATTAAATTTTACTTAACAATATAAAGAAAAGAATTTTAGAAAAAAGCAAGATAACAAATTTGATAAGGTGGATAAAAGATAGTTGATTTCTATAGAAAGAAGTTTGTCTAAATACATAGCAATAATTCGCATCTTCTATCTAGTAGATAGATTAGCAATTTTATTTCAATAAGCAATTGCCTGCTAAGATCGTAACAATATGCTATTAAAACCAAAAAAAGATTAGCGTTCTTGCTAATATTATATCTAGCAAATAGCTCTAAGTTATTAGGCAATTCCTATTCTTATAGCAAGATTTCTTCTTGCATAGATACTTTATCAAGACAAATTGCAACAAGATATAAGTATTATAGAGCGATATAAAACAATCGAAGAGAATTCTTAATTGCGTAATAATAATATAATTATTATAGAATTGCGTAAGACTCTTGTAATAGAACTAGACTCTTAATAAGATAATCTAGATAAACAAGACAACAATATTTGTTGTAATATCGAAGATTGTATTGTAATAGCAAGTTTTTGTAATTGTAATTCTTTTCGCAATGTTAATTGACAACAATTAGATAGTTTTGTAATTTTTGTCTTGTAATTCTTTATCAAATCTATGCAATTATTTAGCTTAATAATATTTTGTTATTTGTTGTATTTAGAACTATAATCTTTCTATTATAATAGATATTGTGCTATTTGTTTGCTATTATAAGTGCGTATTTGCTTGTCGATAATATATTCTATCTCGTAAAACTTTTATTGCAATATATTGTCTTCGATCTTAATCAAATCTAAATAATTCGATTTAGAATATTTATAGAAATTTGTATCGAAAGAAAAAGATTTTATTTAAGTTACAAATACTATCGAATAAATTCTTTATATAAATAATAGTTTCAATAAATAGACAAGACAATTAATTCTTTTCTTTACAAGAAAAAAATCGCAACGTTAAGATAAGATTTTCTTGCTTAACTTTTCTAATAAGTAATAGTTATAATTAAGACGCAAGTAAATCTTGATATCTAAGTTAAGTAGCATAGACTAATACTTAACGTTGTAATAAATCTTTATCTTAATATTAACAAATGCGATCGCATTAATAATCTCGACACGAAATTTTAGACATTTCTTAAATACGTTTGTGATTAAGTAATTGTTGTAAAATAAGAAAAGTGCTTTCTTAATCTTAAACTTATATATTATCTTGTTAGAAGCAAGATCGATAACAATATTCAAATTGTTGTTTAGTTGTAATTGTAAAGTAGATAAAGTTTGTTATTACTTGACGTCAAAATAGATAATAATAAGATAATAAATAACAATTTTTACAATCTAATTAAATTGCTCTAATTAATTGTTCGTCTACAAATAATAGATTTTACTAATTAGAAGTAAGATATCTAGTTAAAGAAAGATTTTCTGTTAGAACTTAGAGATATATTTCGAGTTATAATCGAAAATAATAATTTGAGATATATTTCAATTTGTCGTTTGCAAGCAATTTAGAACGCATTGTGCTTAAACAATTTCAAAGTTCGTAATATAATCGAGAATTAATTGCAAACAACAACTAAATTTATCGATAATAATAAGAAGACAATCGTACTTATAGATAGTTTAATTACGTAATTTATAGCTATAATATAAAAAGAATAAGATTTAGTAAATATTGATATTTATTTATTGTAAAAACAATAACGTTTAGTCTAATTAATCTAATAAATAGAGCAATGCTCGACATAGATGCGAATCTTATTAAGCGTTCGAAAAATAAAGAGCGTTTCGTAGATTCTTGCGAAGCAACAATAATAATCGAAGTAATAATTATTGTTATAAATTGTTTTGAAGATGTTTTTTTTGTCGATCTAGATATATATAGTCGTAGGCGAGTATTGTCTTTGTCGAAATAATATACTAGATTGTCGCAAAGCTTAAAGTCGATTTCGATACAAAATTTCTTAGGAACAAATTTCTTAGTATTTCTAAACTTATCGATATTATTATACTTATCAAGAATCTAATTGTTGTTATTAGATATTTGCTTCGAAAATATTCGTTTCTAAGATATTTGCTTCTTTAAGCTTGTTAGCATGTCTATTAGATTTTGTTAGAATTTCTTCTTAGTATATTTGTTAAGCAAACGTTATTTAAAGTTTGTTAATATAGCAACTATAATATCTTGATAAGCATATATCTAATTCGGTATCTCGAGATTCTCGATTTTATTGTAGTAGATATCTATATCTAGTGTTCTCGAATTGTTAATATTTGTTTCTATAGTAAATGCAACGAACAATCTAGAAAGCGCGTCGGAAATAATGTGTTGTTTCTCGAAACAATATTTTACATTTAATTGAAATTGATTAAGATAGATAAATACGCGTACTAAGCGTAGATTGAGTTTATTTGTATTGCTCAAACTAAACGTAATTTGACAAACTATAAAAGAATTAATAGAATAATTAGCAAAGACAATTGTAATAGCAAAAGCTATCTCGATTATATATTAAACGCGTTTTACTACTTATATCAAGTTTGTTATCTCTAGTTCGATAGATTAGTATCGCGTTTTTGCGAAGTTAAGTAATCAATTAAAAAACGAAATAGATTTTACGTCAATTCTTTGTAATTTCTCTAAATTAATATCTTTTTTAAGATAATAAATTATAGTATCGAAGTTAGGCTACTTAGAGACATTTATATTAATATAAAAAATACAATTGCAATTAAAGTAAATAAGAAATTTAGCGCATTCGAAAGACTTCTAAAGTTGTCGATAAAAATTTAGTTCTTTCGCGATAAATAATTTTAGCACAATCTTTTAATTGTAGATTTTTCTTATATAATTCTTGTTTAACAAGAACAATTTAAGCAATATTATTTTGCAATATTAAAGAGCTTTCGTCTTTTAAGCGTAATATGCAACATATTTTTGTAACTATTCTATTAAATTGAGATACAATTCTAGATTAGCTAACTTGTATAAGAAATTCAAATTCTTAATAGTTGCAATTATATCGACTAAGACAATAAAATCGAAGATATCTATTTTTTATTATAATAAAATAACAAACAAGTAACTTAGAAATAACTTCTTAGAAAACAAGATAACTTTCTTGAAATTTAACAAATAAAAGATTGTATATAAATAATCGACGTATTCTTTCAAGATCTTAAAGAATATTACTATGTTGTTTACGTAAACTCTAACGTATTAACAATAAGATCGAAGAAGATTATCGATTTGTCGTTGTATATAAGATAATAAATTCTTGAACTCTATTGTTGCTATATTAAATTGCTCTTAATTGCAATAAAAAATTATGATGAGCTTATTTCGATCTTTTATGCGAACAAGCTATTAATAAAAGAAACTTGCAATATCTATTACAATTATAAAGTTACATTTAATTATTTATAAGATAATATCTAATTAAAGTAATAAGAAATAACTATTAATAATAGTAATCTTGTTTAGATTGCAAATATCTATTACAACTCTACTCTTGCAAAGTTGTTTTTCTACTTATTCTATAATTCTTTATATTACAAATATAGATTATTCAAATTTAATAAATTGTGTAGTAAATTGCATACAATCTTAGTTGTGCAACTTATTAAACTCTTAATCAAGAAATTTCCTATTCGTAGAATTAAGTAAATAAATCTTTGCAATATCGATTTCGATTTTTGATTTCAAGATAATCGACATCTATTTCGATTCAAATAGATCGATTGTGCAATCAATATTTTGTTATAATAATAAAAAAGCTTTTGCGATCGCAATAAGTTGTTTTCGAATAACTTCGATTGCATCGTAAAAAATAATATTATCGAAATTGTTATACTCTATAAATATTTGATCTATCGAGCTAGATAGTATTTTAATAGTGTCGAAAATAAAATTTAATAGAATAAATTTTGCTTGCATAGCAAAAGAAGTATTTATAATTACAAAGAATATTATTATAAGCAACGTAAATACTTCGATAATTAATTTAGATTCAATAAATACGAAAGCAAAAGTTGTTATAGCACTTATATCTAGTTTGAAGACGTTCTTTATCTATAATTTTGTAGAGATATCGAAGTCGACAACTAGATAAGAATATTTCGAGACTATTATATAACGATTTTCTTTTTCATACTTTTGCAAACTATTTAGACAAAAATTCTTGTCTACCTTAATAAATTGATTAAAAGTGTTGTTTATTTGTATTATAAAGAAATTAACGTCAATAATATAAGAAAGAATTTTGTCTTTTAAATTAAAGCGATTGAATGTTTGCTAATATAATAGGAATATAAAATTACAATTTTGTAATAGTTGCGTATTATTATGTAAACATATAGAAATTATAGTATTATACTTAGATAAAATCGTAATTGCTATAAGAGTTTGTATTACTCGATTTGTTTTGTTTTTGATCAAGATTACTTTTATCGAAACAAACATTTCTTTGCAATTGTCTATAATAAGTTTTTTATTCTTGTAATTTAAATATATTTTCTAAGAATCTAAAATATTCGAGTTAATTAACATATTAATTTTTAGATTGTTTACAATATATATTTGCTTCTAAAGCTTGTTACAATTTGAAACATCTCTAAAATTATTACTTATTAATAGCTCTAAAGTAATGTATTTCGATAATAAGAAATAGACATTTTCTATATCGCAAACTTTAATTGACTAAGCAATATATTTAATAATCGCAATAATCAATTGCTTATGCAAGAATTTGCAATCGATTACTAATATTATGTATTTGAAGTTCGAAATAATATTATTATTATCTTTCTTATTATTTAGAACAATACTATTGTTCTAAATAGCAACAATAGAGATCTTGATAATAGCGTAATATTATAATCGAAAATTTAAATCTTATACTTTGTTAAAAGATATTTCTAAGTAAACGATTGTCAAAATATTATAATAAGCTATCAAGATAATAATTTTATTGTAATTAACTTTTGTTAAAGTAAGTACATATTTCTTTGTCAATTTAATTTCGCAATCGCAAAGATACTAATAGAGCTTATTTTTAAAAGAGAATTTTATGTTATATTGTTTGCATTTCGTGTTTCTTAATCGTAACTTAAAAGTTTGAAGAAAGAAAATTTCGACATTGTAATTTTGCTCTTTTTCGATAATATTCTCGATATAGTATTCTTTATCTTTCGAATAATTATATTTCTTATAGTTAGAATTGTTCTCTTAATCAAGATTCTTATTCTCGTTTATTTTATTATAATATACGCGAGCTTGCTATTGTTGCAAATACTAAGAACGTTAGAACTAAATCTAATTATTGTAATTTTAAAAGAAATAGAAGAAAGATTGCTACGAAGCAAATGCGTTTGCTGCGAGATTTAATAATATAGATCGATCGATATTTTCGAATAGTTGATTTTAATTAGTCGAAGTAATCTAAGTCTAACTTTGAGATCTACTTTAATAATTATCGAATTGCTAAAATAACTATCTTTGTTGTTAAAACTATTAAGATTAATAAGCACAATTCTAATAAAATAATACTTAAAATTGTAATTCAAAGAATCGAAATTAATAGAATATAGAAAATTGATTGCGTAACGAAAGTTGCGAGCTAAAATAAATAAATTGTGCTTTACTAGCATTGTTGTTTGTTCTTATAACGTTATTGTTGTTTCGATTATTGTCTTAATAGTATTAATCTTAATTGTACAATCGAATTGCGTTATTAGAACAATTGTTGAAGTCGTCTAAATTGCGTTAATTTTTAGCAAATATTATATAGATAGTATTTTCACGATATCTAGCATTTAATACTTATTAGATTTTCTTCTTAATCTTTATCTTATTAAGAAAGAAATTTATGTCGATTGCTTCGATAAATAAACTTAGATTTCGACAAAATTTCAAATTGAGATTATTGTATATTAAGTAAATCTAATTGTATATCAACATATTTGCGAATCTAATTGCTCTTGTAATAATTTGAGCATATTCTATAGATTTGCGTTGTTGACGTGCATTATTTATAGAGTATTGTTTACGTATAATTGTAGCTAACGTTGTAAAAGAAGTTTTTTTTTATCTTTTAATCAAAGTCTTCGCTTAATAAGCAATATTATCTTTGTACTTAATAAAGAATTTTTGCTTTCTTAACAATATAAAGATGTATTATTTTAAAACAATATTATAAAGACAAATGTAAAGATTATTTCTAATTATTTTAGAATTCTTGATAACAATTATGTTCTTACAACGCTCTATAAAGATGTATACGTCGCGAAAATAAATATCTTTTTCGATATGCTTTATTGTTGAGACAATAACGACAATCTTGTCGTTATAATAAGAATTAAAGAACTTTATTTTAGCAACGTTTTATCTATTAGAATCGATATCTTTCGTAATTTTTGCAAAATTAAAAAAATCAACAAAATTAATAGAATTGACAAAATTAAATATTGCACAAATTCTATCAATAAGATTCTGCAAAATATTTTATTGCTACTTAGAAAAGTCGATGTTCTATTAGAAGATATTCGATATAGTAATAAACAATAGTATTAACGTAAATTTGCTTCGAGAATTCTAACTCGTAAAAGAATTGCTAATAGAGAAATTTCTTTTCGCAATAGATTTTTCTATAAAAGATTAGTGTGATCGTTGGATCAAGTCGAACACTTTTTTCTCAACTCGACCCATTCCCTTGGGCCTCGTAGGGTTGGGTCAGGGTTAAGGCGCGAACTCGACTCTAGAATCGAGTTTTGTTGAATCAATGTCAAAAATTTAAGCTAACTTCATCGCGTTAGCATTCGCTTATCTTATCTTATCTTATCTTATTTTATCTTAGCGCTAGCTTGATTGGGCTAGCGCAAGGTCCACGCTAATCGCATATGATTAGCGCGTCACGTAAAATCACGTGATCGAATGGGTGGAATTAGACATTTGACGCGCATTCTTCGCTCGCCCCATCTTGTTGAGCTAGGAAATTTGCTTGATCTTAAGATCAAGATTGGGCGAGTCAACTCGATCGAGTTGAAACTCGACTCGACGATTACGCTATAAAAGATAGAACAAATTTATTGATTAACTAAGAATCTTTCGAATACTTGTGCTTGTAAAACTCTCTTTGTAAAGCAAAAGACATATAAATAGACATAATATTTGTAAAATAATTCTTTCTAGATAATATTATTGTATTTGATTTTTTGTTATTAACGTTAATTTCGACTTTTTAGATATTGTACTTTGCAACAAAGTTCTTGATATTCGCAATAAGTTGATTTCGATTAACAATTTACTTAGCAAAATACAATTGCAATTCGAAGAATTATACTTGTTGTATAATTCGACTAGTAGATTTTCTTATTACGATAGAACGTAGACGTTTGTCGACAATGCTAATAACAATAAATTCTGCTTCGATAGAAGAATAAAGTAGATTTGCTATCTTCAAATAGTTGTCGATTTGAAAAGCACAAATAAGTAGATATAAGAGAAATGCTATTAAGATAGTCATTTTGTTATCGTAGATAAGAAGATAGATATTTCGATACTTTCGTAAAAGAATCGCAATAAGAAATATTGCATCGATAAGAAATTTCTTAACGTAGTAGAAATATCGTAACAAGAGTCTTGATAATTATAATTATATAGAAAGATATAAGATTATCGAGATAACTATAGAGCTAACACGATTTTTGTAACTCTATCGACGATTGTGAGAAGATATTGACTAATATATCTAGAAGAACTCAAGATACGTAATAGATAAGTAGACAATAAAATATCGTATTACAAATCAAATAATTGAAGTTATCAAATTAATAGAATAGATAAAAGATAGTTGATTTCTATGGAAAGAAGTTTGCCTAAATATATAGCGATAATTTGCATCTTCTATCTAGTAGATAGACTAGCAATTCCATTCCAATAAGCAATTACCTGCTAAGATTGTAATAGAATTTCAAAAAGATGCTATTTATATAGTAAATCGAGTTACTTTGCAAGAGATTGTCGATTATAAAACTTAATAAATTGTTAACAAATCAATATTATATTAAGAGAAATATTTAATAGTTAGAACAATATTAGAAAGCAAGTTAATACAAAAACAAATATTCTTAAGACTAAATCGAACAACAATTACTGTCTAATAAAGAATTTCAATCAATTATAGAAAGTTCTAGATGAAATATTATTAGACAAGATATTTTTATTTACGCAAAAAATTAATTAAGTACTTTAGAAGACTATTAAATCTTATAGCTTAACTATCGACTTAAACAAAGAATATAACTAAAAGAACTTTTATAATTGTATAAAAGATATTATAAACTATCTCAAGACTTTAGTTAGCTTATCGAAAATTATAAATAAATACAAAAAGAAATTAGAAAACAATATTATTATAGAAAAGAATATACTTAATATTATTATAGAACAACTAAATCTTACAGTATATACAAGTTTTAATTAAACAACTTGTCATAACAACTTATACTAAACTTATCTAGAGGAAAAGAACAAGATTGACTAATTTTCTAAGAGGTTAAAATTAACAATTTAATAACAAAAGAAAGTTTAATGTAAATAGATACTTAAAGTAGAAGTTACAACATTCTTTCAAACAAAAAAAGAATTGCTTGATTTGGACTAGTTTGCATTTGTAAAAAAATTAAAATAAATTTTAAAGATACTTAGCGTATCTTTATTGCTTTAAATATATAATCTAGTTCTTGAAGAATTGTCTACTTAGAAGTATTAATATATTAAGTTGATATTGTATTTCAATTTCGCGAATATCTTATTAAATTTACTTTTCTTAATATCGAATATATAGATTGTTAATTAATATTAAAACTTATAAAGATTTTGAAATTTTTTAAGATTAAAGACAAATTTCTTGATATTGTTATTAATAACGCGAGCAATAATAATACTTTAAAAGATAAACTCGAAAGAGTTTTAAATTAACAAGAATTTTAATAAAACAAATAGCAAAACTCTATTTCTTGTTTAACTTATATTATTAATCTAGTAACTTAAAATTTTATTGCAATTTTAGAATCAAAAGTAATAATTAACAATATTATTGTACAATTAAAGAATACACAAGTTTAAGATATTACAAGAAGTACAAACTTGTTTGTTGTAATTAAAAAGATATCTCTTTTTATAATAATACAAAGAAATAATATATTTATTAAATTTTATCTAGATTTGCGCTCTTACAATTGCTATTAATAACTTAGCTTAATATTTGCTTTGTTTCAAAATCTTTTGAAAGTAAATTAAAAAAAAATTACAAAAACTAGTATAAGATATTTGTGTTTGTTGAAACTTTATCTATTTAATACTTTGTTATACGTATTAATTATACAATTTTACTAATCTTTAAATAAAGAAATACTTTTAAAATTAAAAATACAACAAATCAAATTAGACAAAAGCAAGTAACAATTAATTTTACTTGTTAACAATATAAAGATTTTTTTCTACAAATATACTTTTATAGTTTTACAAACAACTAATACAAATATTTATTTAAAATTTCGAATATTTAATACAGTGTTTAATTATCTCGAACATTTAAATAAAACAATTAAAATTAATATTTGTTCTTTAACAAAAATTGTAACAAGAGCTTGCAATAAAATTTTAACAAAGCTTGCAAAATATTATTTGAAAACAAAAAAACTTAATAATATATTATATAATTTTGTTTATATTTTGAATTCAACGCAAAAATTAAGTCTTTACAAGATATAAAATAAGAAAAATAATAATAATACTATTAATTACAAGGCAGAATACAAAATTAAATTAAAAAATAACTTTCAATAGTATTACAATTTAATTGCTAATTTAAAAGCAAAAGTATAAAAAGCAAATATTGCTAAAGAAATAATATAATATAATAATATATATAATTTTTTGCTAATACTTTTGTAATTTATTGCGATTATTGCGAGATTTTTATTTCGACAATTTTAATACTCTTGTTCGATTTAAAATAAAAACAATTAATATTTTCAAATTAATATTATAAAGAATAAATATTTAATTTAAAAGTATTAAAGAGACAACGCTTCGAATTTTCTTAAACTAAAGCAAATAATTCGAAATATACTTTTATATTTAATGTTATCGATAAATATTAAATAAACTTTTAGTTTTGTTCGAAGAATATATTGATAAAATTGATCTTAAATAAGTTCGCAAATAATTAAGCAAATTATAATAATTAAATACTATAATTGTATTATAAATTTAAATTTAAAAAAAATTGTTGTCGAATTATAAAATATATATTGCAAAGAAAAAAATAATAATTAAGCAATAAACAAAAAAGAGAATTCTTTTCAAATAAAATTCGAAATTATTTTAAATTAAATTTATTAATAGACGTATTATATTATTAAAGATATTGTATTTACAATTACAATATAAATAAACAAGTCTTATTAATAATAATACAAAAAAACAATGCATTTCATAACTTCGATTACTAGAAAAAAATTATTAATAATTGAATTTCGAAGATTCGACTTATAATTAGCACAAAGAATATATTATAATTGTTCGAAGAAAAAATATAGAATTATTTTAAAATTTCTATTACTAAAAAAAATCGAATTGTTTTATTAAACGTTTAATAAATTAACAATTCTTAAATTAGATTATTATGCGTTTAACGTAAATTGTCGCAAGATTCGAGTCTATATAAAGTAAAATATTAATTAAATCTTGTAATTACAATAACAATGCAACAAGATAATATACTTATTAAAGAAAAAATGCATATAAATACTTTTGCAACTTCTTAAAATATATTTAAAATCGAATCTTAAATACAATATTTGTTCTTTTAACAACTGTAATTCTAAGTCTTGTTATATAGTAATTTACAAATTAGATATTAAAATAAGCGTTTAAAAATAAGAAAATCGATAAACTTTTAATATCTTTTAATTTTTGAAGTACAACAATTTTAAACTTCTATTTTTGCTCTTTTTATCGCAAAATATTAATATATTAATTGAAAATACATTATTCATTTGCATTATTTTGTCTACGTTAATATTACAAATACTCTTTTTTTAATACTTTTGTTTTCGATACTCTTGTCTTTATTATCATTTATTTTGTTTTGTCTAGATTAATTACAAGAAATTATCTTATTACAAGAGAACTTCGAAGCGCACTTTTGAATTAGCAAATTAAGTTTATTAATTATAAATAAGACGTATTGTATTACTCGCATGCATTATTTGTTTACTTTGTGCAGATTATCGAAAATAATAATATTAATTAAAATAAATTAATGTATACGTAAAAAATTATAAAGAAAAGCGCAATAATTTTTAAGACGTTTATTAATAAGAACGCGTCGAATATTGCGTTAAAAATCGCGTAAAAACAAAAGTTTAAATTAACAATTAACAACAAGATTACGTAAAATAAATAATAAAGAAATTAATATAAATAAACTTGCATTACTTATCAATAAAATTAAATAAATATTAATATAAAGAAATAATAATTGTATTAAGTAAAAAGTTCAAAGTAAATAAAAGTAGAAATAAGAGATAATTCTAATTCTAACGCATATAATTTTTACTTTAATTTGTAAAATTATCTCTTAATATCTTATTTATAATCTTATTGATCTTTAAAACTCTTCTACATTTTAGATCTTATAATATTCTACTAAATATTAAGATATACTTATAATTTAGTGTACAACTACATTATCTATATATATTACTAATAAACTAAGTTAAGAAATCGCACAAACAATAAAATTACTATTAATTAATTTAAAAAATATTGCAAGTCGCAATAATACGCAAGAATAAAATAATAATAAGAAAAAGTTGTATCAAAAACAAAGCAACAATCGCAAGATTATCTCGATTCGTGTTAAGAAATTGCGTAAAATATTTATTTAAATAAAAGCTTCTTGATTAAATTATAAAGTTATAAAGAACAATATTAGAAATAAAATTAATAAGCATTAAATTAATTAAGATGTTTATAATAATATATTTAAGTAATGCAATAAAATATACAATGCTAACAACTTAATAATATAATATTTTGAAAACCAACTTAGACAAAAAGCAAAGAAAAAGTTTGCAATGAAGAAAACAAAGCAACTTAAAGTTATTTAAGAAGCGTAAGCAATATATAAGAATATAAATATAATAATAACGTCTTTCTCTTAAAATATATATATTGTCTAAATATATTTCTTGTTTTCTATACTTAAGCTAATTAATATTGCAATTAAGTATCAACAATAAGTTTAATATTAATAAAAGTTTCTCAATATTTATAAAATTATTTGTAAAAATTATTTAACAACAAGTTATTTAATATAATAATTTGGATAACCAAAAAAAAACTAATAACGTCGATTTTTTCAATTTGTATAGCAACTTTGTTGAGAAATTCGCGTTATCGAAAAACGCGAAAGAGAATTTTTTTTTAATTCTATCAATATTAAGATAGAGAATTCTAACAATATTGTTAAAGAAAATAATAATAGTCAAGAAATTCGATATATAGTTTAAGAAATATTGAAACATTAAATTATAACTACTATAAAATTACTAATATTAATAATAATAACAAAGAAAAAAAAGCGAACAATAAAGATTAAAATTGCAACAACAAGAATAATAACAAAATCAAAAACAACTTAAATTAAATTGTTTAAAATAATAGTACAACAAACAAAATTATTAAAACCTCGAATTAATAACTTTATATACTTAGCTTAAAGAGCTTATTATTACAAATTAATATTATAATATATTATTATATTGCATTATTACATTGTATTACTATATTACATTATTAAATCTAAAATATACAACTAAAATTTCAAACAAATTAATTATAATTTATAATAAAACTAATATCTTAACAATTTAAATCGATTTTTCAAATAATATATTTAAAGAATTATGCTATACTTTAAAGTTATTAGTTCTTTATATATTTTTAAATAAAGTATACTTAAATATGAAAGTCTTAATAGCTTAATAATAGAGCGTTTCAACTTTCAATAATAGTAATACAATATTTATAATAATGTTATCAAAAACATTATTGTGCTCTTATTGATTTTATTATAAATATTGTGTTATTGTTATTGCGAATTAAAAGATTAAAAGTTTAAATTCTTTTTAAAATATAATAATTTTTTTTTTTACAATTTTTGACAAGATTATGTAGAACAAGATTGTCGAACTCTTTAACTCGAAAAGTTAAATTAATAATTTAACTTTAATTATTTAAATAACTCGAATATATTATTATAATATATTACTAGATAATCTTATATCGAAAAATTATAAAATAGAACATAATTTTTTACTATTTATTTCAAAATTTATTTATAGTAATATTAAGTCTCGACAATTTAATTTGATTTTTCGATTTAATTTTCGATTTTAAGTTTAAAATTAAATCGAATTGTTAATTTCAACTTTAAGAATCGAATTGTCAAGACTTTTAATTCGAAAAGAATCGAATCGTCAAAATTCGATTCAATTTCTTAAATTGAACTCGATTTCTCGAATCGACGCAATTAGTCTATAAACAAAGAAGACAATTAAGAGATAATTAAAGAAGTTGCGAACATATAATAGATTAAACAATAAGAACAATTTCAAAGAATAATAAGCATATCTTGCAAATAATAAAAATAAGAGAATGTTTTCTTATTTTTGGATAAAGAAATAAATTATTTTATAAAAGATATATTTAATATTAAAACAATAAAACGTTTTTTTAGCTTAAATTTAATATAGTATTGTCGCGAAAACAATTCTCTTTATTGTTTCTAGCGTGATCGTTGGGTCGAGTTTCAACTCGATCGAGTTAATTCGCCCAATCTTGACTCTAGAATTAGGCAAATTTCCTAGTCCAACAAAATGGAGCGAACGAAAAATGCGCGTCGAATGTCCAACTCGACTTATTCGATCACGCGACGTCACGTAACGCGCTAATCATATGCGATTAGCGTGGACCTTGCGCTAGCTCAATCAAGTTAGCGCTAAGATAAAATAAGATAAAATAAGATAAGATAAGCGAATGCTAACGTGACGAAGTTAGCTTGAATTCTTGGCATTGACCTAACAAAACTCGATCTTGAGATCGAGTTCGCGCCTCAATCTTGGCCCAACCCTACGAGGCCCAAAAGGGTGGGTCGGGTTAAGAAAAAAGTGTTCGACTCGACCTAACGATCACACTAGTTGTTTCTTTACTTAAACAACTTTATCGATCTAATAATATCAAAAATACTTCTTCTAGTTAATAGATATATCTTTGCGAGATTTTTCTTGTTTCTCTTTGCAATTCGCTTAATAAACAATGTATTCTATATAAGAGCAAAATTTATCTTGTTGATAGAACTAATATTATTGAGACAATGCAAAAGATAAAAGACGTCTTCGATCTTTAATAATTGATGCATATTAGAAAAGTTGCAAGAAGCATCTATTTTGTATTAATTGAAGTTTCGATTAAACAAGTATATATATACAAACGTAGTTTGCATTAATTGTAGTTATTCTAGACTATAAAATAATGTATTTGAGACTCTAATAGAGATAATATAGACAATAATATAATCGACGAGGAAATTTGATGTTTAAAGAGATAAGCGAGCAATAGGCGACTAATCGCATGCGATAACTAACTTATTTTCTAACAATCCAAGTATTATATTCTTATTAGAGCTTGTACTATCTTAAAGAATAGATTTTTCTAATATATTAATATTGTATCTTTGTCTTCAAAAGTCTCGCATATTTATTTCGAAGATATATATATCTTTTAATTAAGAATATGCTTCTATTAGATGTTACAATTGACTATATAAGATGCTATCTTAGAAGTATAAAATCTTTAAATTGTAACTACACAATATATATTACTTAATAAAAAGATTGTTACAAGCAAGAATTTCAAAGTCTTAAATTCTCTTGCTTTATTTCTAAGAATAATTAGAATTAAAAGAATAAAAATAATTTGCAATACAAATAGATAGTTCTGTTGCAATACAAATAGAGTTGTTAGATATATAACAATTTCTAGCAAACTAGCAAGAAATAGATAAAGAAATTTTTGATTATAGTATTAGTAAAAACAATAGTATACAACAAATCGATTTATTAGTAATCTTTGAAGTTAATCTTCTACAATTAATATTGTACAAATTGTAAATAATTTTATAGCGTCTCGAAGAAAAAACAGTATGTCTAATCTTCAAATTCTATTACTTATATTGTCTTTGTACTCTTTGAACTTAGAACAAAGTTTATCTATTATATTTGTTTGTTTCTTTGCACTAGCATTTTATATTTTGTAATAGCTAGATTTTCTATCTAGATAATTGATATTTGCAATTGCCAATTATATTGCAGTTGCTTCGAGCACAACAATTAAACTTAGATTGCGTCGAATTCTACTATCTAAAAAAGTTAGTTCCAAGATTTTAGTTATTCTAAACGAAGTTATTATTTTGATTATAACTTAGTCTATAGACTTTATAGCGTATGTAAAGTATATCTACAAAGATAAAGTGTATCAAAACTTAAGTACGCCGTGGGACAGGTCGGGTTGGAGCGGGTTCTGCTCTTAGAGGATCCGTTCCAGGTTGGATCCTTAGTTAGAAAACCCGCCCCAGGTGAATCCTTAGGTGAAAAATCGCGACCTGCGCGGGTAGAAAGATCCCTAAAGTAGAAATGTTTCCGCGTGAATCCTTGGCGCCAAGCCCCATACAAAATGGGTGGCAAATCGCGACCCGCGGGTCCATTTGGCCCCAGATTTGGACCCGTCCGGGTTTTGGACCCAACCCGTAATTTTTGGGTTGGGCGCAAAACCCGCCCCTAACCCGGCCCGCACGCGGGTTGGAGCGGGTTGGATCCAGGTTAACCCAACCCGTTCCGCGCAGTAAAATTCAAAAGCAATATACGTCTCGTTCTTTGTCGTTGAGTCTTTATTGTTTGTGCTAGAAGAGAATATAGTTGCGCGAATGCGAGTTAGAAAACGCACAAAAGTTGTTGTAGAAGTTTGAGACCAAACGTTAGACGCGGCGAGGAGGCAAACGGGGAAGACGGGCACGTACAGATAGTCGGTGATCGTGCATTAGGTCGCTTCGTTCCCTCAAGGTTGGTGCAGCCTATCCTGTACTCTGATTTGGAAGGATCCAAGCCCTAGTAACTACACATCCGCCCCATTCCGTAGGATCGCTCGCGCCGTTCAAATACATGTACCTATGTGCCATTTCTAGGTTACTACTAGATATGTCAGTAGTATTAATATAAAAAGATCTTAAAGTATAGAAGAGCTTAATTATCTCAGTTCGGCTTGCAACGATACGTACTTATTACTTTGGCTTTTCGCAACCTCTTAATGCAACTTCTGCCATCCGAAACCGCCCATGGTTTACTGTTCCCCCACAATCATGGACATCCAGTCCAGTGGTAGAGCGACCAAGACATTTCGAAGGGATGCATGCGACAAGTGCCATCAGTTGAAGACTCGTTGTGAGAGGGCTCCGGGCTCCGCAGGGTGTCAAAGATGTGCCCGTCTCGGACTTCAATGCATCTACAGCCCCTCCTTACCTCTTGGGAGGCCGCAGGGTAACCGGACTACGAAGTCAAAAAGTGTACCACAAGCGCAGAGCCAAAAAAATAACTCATTCGGACGTACACGGATCCGCAACAGTGACACAGAAGCGTTACCAGCAAGTCGTACAATGAGCGAGTGCTCCGCCGCAGATTCTTGGACCACAATGAGCCAATGTCAAGACATCTCGGCAGGCACTCAAGAGCCCGGTCGGTATTGGCGGCTCTTGGCGATGGTACGCAAGCTGTTGGACAGGCGACGCTGGACTCGACACATGACGACACTCACGGGTTGTTCTTAGATCCGCAAATGGCCTCGGAAATGCCAGGCTTGGGGACGACGGGTCATCCCCTGCTGAACGCTGAATGGTCTGCATTCCTTGATTTGCCCACCTTGAGAGATGTTCCCCTGGACTTTGAAGAGACTATCTTATCGCACACCGAGAACGACAACAGTGAAGACACGTCGCATACAGGCATCGAAGTCGACGAATGGTCGTTCCAGACGTCAGCAATTCCGGAGAGCGACGACTGGATCAACCGCGTGTTAGACCTTCAGCTGAGACTACTCAAGCTGTATCGAGTTCTTGCAATTGATAGCGAGGAGAGCCGTCCGACAGAGACATCCAGTGTCTCTGGTGGGTCTGAAGGTCTCGCCTCAGATGCTGGTCTCTCTAAAGCAATCGAAGACATATATGCGGCTACACATGATTTCGTAGAGGTCACGGAGAGTTTTTCTGGGCTATCTCAAGATACGGGAAGGACATCGATGGCTGGGGGTAGTGGAAGCACTCAGACTTTCACTACACTGAGGGACGAAACATCAACGCCAGCCCGCGCGAAGCTCCCTCACACGTCAACCGTGCTCCTCCTATCTAGCTGCTACGTTCGCCTTACGCACATATACGAACTCCTCGTTCAGGCTCTGTACGAGCGATGTAAGCATAACCCTAGCACTTTGGCGCCTCCAACGCAGAGCTCGACAAGATCCGACACGCCCAATCGCATACCGACGTTCCGGATGACACATTCACGGCTGTCAATGCCACCCACTGCTAGCCTTGGTATGCACCTTGTGGTGATCAACCATATGATTCAGGTTTTGAAGGACACAATGAAGTCGTGCGCATCGCGAAACGCAGGCGCTACCAGGAGAGTAGGAGCGGATTTTAACGATGGACCAATGTCCGTCAATGACACCAGCCCATCTTCAGTATTGGCGGATCTAGCTATGTCAGAGGTCAGCCTTCGGGAACAGAGCCTGAGAAAGGCCGTGCATTTGGCGAAATCTCTCGCAGGGATATAGATTAAGACCGGCTGGACATACGTGTAAGTACTTGCAAGCAGCAGATCGAGTATCAGCAGCCACGCTCAAAGCGGGAGACATTCTTCTGCCTGGTCACGCTGTGGTGTTGGCCCCACAATGGTGCATTCCACTTGTTGAAATGAATCTGCTTGATGCTGCTTCTGCATTACCTACGTTTCCACATTACTTTTCCGCTACCTTGCAGTAGCTCTAGATTTATAATACCATGCGTATAGCCAAGGGCCAGCTAGCAGGATCACGGCGGTGAACTCTCGATTGAAGGTGGTGGTAAGTCCCGGGTGGGTCCATGTTGAGCAAATTATGCGGCTTTTGACGCAAACTGATGCGTAGGGTCATTTTCGGCTGGCATGAGATGGCTAGGGAAGTTGTAAGGGTGGAGTGATAGGCGGTAAACGAGGATATGTTTAACATGGATAACTAGGGAGGTTGCGCACATTTATTCAATAGGATTATTCAATTGAACATTGCCTAATCAGGTTAGTGTCATCTTAATAGAGTAAGCAAATCTGGCGACTTAGCAATCTCAATTAAATCAATATTCAATTAATAAATACTTATTCAATTGACTTACTATCTAATTTAATTGTCTTAATTACTTGTATAGACATAATTTATAAAGATTATTTGTATCTTCTCTATTATTATTATTGTTGTTGTTGTTATTATAATTAAAAATATAATTAAGAGTTATGTTACGCTAATACTTTTGTAAGAGATATTAGTAAGAATTATGTTATTGGAGAGATTTGTAAACTATAAGATTATAGCGTTACCAACGCGCTAGCGCCTCAAGATATAACAAGATACGTAATCTCGACTAACTATAGAAGTCTCGAATTGCGCGACTTCTCTTTTTGATTAAAAAGTAAAAAGCAAGCTCGCACGTTATAGCAAGTATTAGATAGAAAGAAAGTCTATCTCTTGTTGTTCTTCAACGATTAGTCTTACTACTATCTATCTTATATAGTTGGGGCATAGTGATAAAAGCCTATTATATCTTACGTCTTTTATATCTTAGTACGTCGACAAATAGCAAACATATTCGAATTTTACAATTTTAATTGTTCTATCTTTCGAAAAAAAGACTCGAGACGTAATAGCATTATGTCGAATTAAAACAACTTAAATTATAACAATTATTTAACTACTAAATTAGAGTTCGATAGATTTAATTTCTCTTAAGACAATAATCGTTTACGAAACGTTAACAAAGATAATTGTTATTAGCATAATATTCACAAAGATAATAGTTTAAATACAATTAGAACTTCGACTTTATATTAATAGATTAAAACTTTAATAACAAAGATTTGAGATCTACAAAACGCTTAACAAATCTAAGTTATAGCAATCGAAGAAACAAATTCTTAAGCTTCTTAAATTGCTATTGTATTGTCGTTAATTATATTCAAGTTTCGAAAGCTTAAAAAGCTAAAATTTTACAAAAGTTTAAGTTTAAGTAAATATATAACTTAATTTTGCAAGATTAATATTAATATAATACGATTCTTAATGTATTTTATTACAAATAAGAACAAAATTCTCTATTGTATATTATTCTTGAAAAATAACGTTGTTATGCACCAATATTTAAAAACAAGCAATAATACTAAATTAAAAAGCAAGATCTTTAAAGAATTTAGAAAGCTTCTATTGAATTTAATAGCTAATTCTACTAATTGTCGTCTTCTTGTCTATAAAAGATAAAAGAATAGACTAATTGCGTCGATTCGAGAAATCGAGTTCGATTCGAATTCAAAATATCTAAGAGTTAAATCTTCTTGATTATCTTAATTTTGTTAGCAAATCTTTTTTTTCTAATTATCTTGTAAAGAGCAATATGCAATAAATAGTATCTATTAGCATGCAACTTGTAATACTATCTCTTTTCTTCAAGAATTTTTGTTCTAAAATTATTTATTCTTTTTTACTATATTAATTAAGTTAATTATTGAACAACGTCGCAATTCTATTAATGATTGTTGCTATAAGTATATTATCTTTACAATGCGTTCTTGTTAAGTCTACATCTTATTTAACGTATCTTGTTAAATAAATAAAGAATATCTTAAGTATAAAAAGTGTTATTAAAAGAATCGAAAGTATAATTTAACTCTTAATTATCAAGAAATAAATAAAGCTATTTAGAAGATCAAAAAGCTAGATAATAAAATAATTAAATTGCGTCTAAGAATTGCGCAAAAGACAAAATAAAAAAATTACTAATTTCGTTGTTTAAAAGATATAGATAATACAAAGTCGAAAAATATTTTAAAGATCAAGAAAAACAAGAAAGAGATTAAGTATATTTAAAAAACGCTCAAAGTCTTGTTCGATATTGTTAATAATTTTTTATTGTTTGCTCTTTTGTCTTCTAATAGTTTGTCGACTCTTATAAGTAATTTTGTTGCTAACAAAATTATTATAGCTTGTTAAAGTCCTTTTTAAAATTCTTAAATAACTTTTATATATTTTTGAAAATAAAGTATTTTTAATATTTTTATTATAGAATTTTCATAATCTTATATTGTTTCTCTTCTTATAAATAGAAATATAATATATTTTATAAAGACGTAATTAAATTTGTTAATTTTAACAATAAAATATAAAATATTAAAAATTCTTTAATATCTTTAAGTAAGTCGAGTTTGTAATTAATTAATTTCTTTGCTTTTTTAACAAAAACAATTTAACTTTAATATAATTTAATTTCTTGCTTGACTTTCTTGTTTTAAGATTTTTTGTAAAAATATATATCTTATTTTTCTTCTTTAACTAAGATATTGTTTTTTGTTTTTTGTTTTAATATTTAATTGATTTTTTTTTGTATTTTCGAGATATTATTGTATATCTTTTTTAGTATTGCTACTTTTTTAATAATTAATTAAGCTAATAGATGCTTTTGCTTTTCTTTAAAAAATTAAGTTCCTTATTATAATTAACAAAGAATAAAGTTATATTTATATAATATTCGAAATCTTTGTATTAAGTGCTAATTGTACTATAGATAAATATAATATTTAATTATTGTAAATATTGTTAATATAATATCTTAGATATTGCTTTAGACTTTAATTTGTTTGTTTTATTTAATTATTTATAATTAAATAATAGATAATAGATATTCTAAGTCTTGTTTCTAATATTGATAGAAGTATCTTTTAATAGTTAGACGTAAAGAGCTTGTTTTTATTACTAATTGATTTTTCAAAATATATTGTAATATTATATAAGTCAATTTAATACAATATATTCTAGTTGTTTTGCTATAAATTTCTTTTTGTATACAATAATATATAAGTATTTAATAAGTTTGTTAATTATTATTAGTATCGAATTATATTTGTCTTTAGTTGTTAAATTTGTTAATTTAAACAATTTAATAATGAAGTTTATTGTAACCTTATCTTATAACAATTTAAATAGTTTCTGGTATTAAATTTTGTTATAGCTCGTATATATATTATATTTGTTTTGTTAATAGCTAAGATATTGTTTAATATATATCTTAATAGTTTGTCTTATTTAAGAAAACTAATAATATTAATATAAAAGCTAAAGAGTTTTAATTACTCCTAAATGCTTTTGCAATAGTTTATTATAATATTTCTTTATAAATTTGTCGATTTTGTTAATAAATATTTGTGAAGTTTTTCTTTCTTTATTAAAAACTCTTTTTTATTGTCTCTAAGTATTTGTAAAGTAATATTTAGCTTATGTTTATTTATTAATAATAATTTGTTCTTGTTAATTTTAAGTATATTATAATTAAACAATTTCTTTATTTTTATATAATTATTTCTTTTGTTAAGTGCGTTTGCTTTATTATTATTTTTGTCTAATATATATTATATTTTAAACTTGTATTATTCGAGTTAATTTAATTATTATATTTATCTTTTATTAAGCTATTTGATAATAGTAAAGTGCAAAAGAATTTTGTAATTTGTTAAAAATATAAGTTTTAATAATTTTTCGATATATATTTTTTATAACTTTAGAAAGACTACAATAGCAAGTAGTTTCTTATTGTAAATATTATAATTTTGTTTAATTAACAAAAGTTTTCTTGAGAGATATATTATTAAGTATTATATATTTTTATATTCTTAATTAAAGTATTATATATTTTTATATTCTTAATTAAAGTATATATTAATAGCTAGATTTAATATATTAATTTCAATCTTGTTTAACAATTGTAAATTATATATTGTTAATATTAATTTTTTTAAGTATTCTAGCTTAAGATTTTGAAGTAATTTCTCCTTTGTTAATTTTTATATTTATAACGTCTTCTTTTTAGTAAAATTTGTTAATAATATTGCGTTAATAAAATAGTTTTCAATAAATTTCTTATTGTAATAATTAAAATCTAGAAAGAATTAAATTTTTTTAATATTAATAGATAGTTTTTATTTTTTAATTGCTTGTAGTTTTCAAGATTTATATATACTTTATATTGTTTAACAACAAATTCAAGAAAATTAATTTCTTTTTAATAAAATTTGTATTTCTTTAATTTAAGATATAGATTTTTCTTATTTAGATATTCTAGTATTTTAAAAATATAATTTATATATTCTTTTAAGATATTTAAGCAAATTATAATATTATTCAAGTATATTATAACAAATTAATTTAGATATTGTTGTAATATATTATTGATTATTTTTTGATATATTGTTAGAGCATTTGTAAGTTCGAACAATATTATTGTATATTTGTATAATATATATTGTATATAAAAAGTTGTTTTTTACTTCTTTTTTGTTTTTATTCTAATTTAATTGTACGTTTTTTGTAGGTTTAGTTTAATAAAATACTTTATTTCGAATAATTAATTTTAAAGCTTGTTAATATTAAGTAATAGATATTAATTATTTATTATAATATTGTTTAGCTTTTAATAATTAATATATAGATAAAGAATTTTGTTCTTCTTAGATACAAAGAAAATCGAGTATTTTATCTATAATTAGCCTGATCGTCGAGCTCGATTTCGCGGGGGAATCGCTAAGTAATCGGGCTCGAGAAGCTTAACTTTAAAAAACCTTAGATTTTAAAAAATTTATAACTTTCTTGTATTTTATATATATTTTATTAAAATTACGTCATTTTGTAGAGAGTTTAGCGTACTTTCAAACAAGAAAAGATTTGCTCGATTAAACCAGTTTACGTAGTGCAATTAATTAGTTTAGCTTCGAGTTAAACAAAGAAGTCTGTCCAAATCCTCGGGTTAAACAAAGAAAAATGTGTCTAATCCGGTCCAACAATCATACTATCTATAATTAAATTTTCTTAATAAATTCTTTTTTTTTGTTTTTTGTTAAATATTTGCGAAATGTTTCTAGCTTTTTTTTAAATTAAATATATATAAATTTAAATATAGATTGCTTGCTTAATTTAAGTTTAATCTTGTAGTTTTACAATTAATATTCAAATAAAGTTTCGATTACTCTCTCTTGTCAAAATAGATACTCTTAATTGTTGTATATTTGTAGTATATACTTTAACAATTCTCTTGCTATACTAAATAGTTTAAGATTCTTAAAAGATTTGGAATTTTCTTTATTTACTTTAACTTTATAACTTAATTAACTCTTATCTAATAATTGTTGTTCGATTTAGTCTTAAGAATATTTGTCTTTGTATTAATTTGCTTCTTAAAGTTATTTTAACTATTAAATATTTCTCTTAATATAATATTAATTTGTCGACAATTTATTAAGTTTTGTAATTAATAATTTCTTGCAAAGTAACTTGATTTGTTATATAAATAGAACGTTTTCTAGAATTTGTTATCTTACTTTTCTCTAGATTTTTTTTTACGTTGTTAAATAGAATTTAATTCTATAAATATAGATTTACAATAGTCTAGATTATTGTACTTTTAACTAGAATTAAATTTTTTTTGTTAATATTTAATTGTTAACTTAAAGAAGATTTGTGCTATTTTAAAAAATTAATTATATTGTTTTTATATAACTCTTTTATATAGTTTGTTGTCGAGATCGATAGCTACTTTAATAAGATTAAATATATTATTAACAATTTTGTTATTGCGTATAATTTTGTGCTTAAGATTGTTCTTAAAATTTTGTCGAAACATTATTATAAGTGCAATATTGTTTTACTTAATAAGATTAATATATTTTTGAAATTCTGTTGCGTAGTTTGTTGCAAAGATTTGTTAAATTAAGTGTTAAACTATTCTTTTTGCAATTTGTTTTTTATTAAATATTTCGAAGATTTTTCGAAGCTCTCTTTTGAAGTTGTTAAAGATTGTAAATATTGCACAAAAATTTTTGTTATAGTTTTCTAGATATTTGCGTAAATTGGACTTAAGTTAAGATTGAACTCTTCTTTTAAGAAACGTTCATACAAAAATTGTCTTTTAATTTGCTAAAATAGAATAGAAGATAAAATAAATATTTACTTATATAAACTAGTTCTCTAGATCAATTTAATCTCTATAGTGGATATTAGACTTATTAATTCTTATTTTGTTGTCTTTATTAAATATTGATCGATGTAATATTGTTAAGCTAGTACTTGAAATAGAAGCGCGTTTATTTGATATAAATATCTTTAAAATATTTAAAGTATTACGCTAATACTTTTGTAAAAGTTATTAGTAAAAGTTATATTATTAAAGAGATTTATAAACGTCTTTAGACAATACAAGCAATTACTTAATAACAAGAGATTGCAACTTAGTAATTGTAATAATAAATAAAAACTTAAGATAAATTAAATATAATTTATAAAAAAGTTGCGTTCGAAAGCTATATATCTTTTTATTATTTAAGATTTAAGATATTTAAGATATTTAAGATCTTAATTATCTTAATTATCTTAATTCGAATTCAAAATATTTAAGAATTAAGTCTTCTTAATTATTTTAATTCTATTAATAGATTTTTCTTTTTTAATTATCTTGTAAAAAGCAATGCGCAATAGATAGTATCTATTAGCATGCGACTTGTAACAAGTTATTTTTATATTTTTAATCTAGATACTTTTCGAACTTCTTTGCGACAATTGTTTTTGCAATTTTTATAGCAATTGTATTCTAAACAATCTTTATAACAAGTAAAATTCTTGTAGTTTTCAAAAAATATATAACAATTGTTTTAAAAGCAAAAGAAGATAATGCAATTTAAATTAAAGTTGTTTCAAAAATTGTTTGCAAGAAAGAAAAAATATATCGATAAAATATAGAAAACAATAATTATATAAGAATTGAAAAAAAAAGAAGACAAATACAAAGAGCAATACTAATTTAGACTCTAATATTTAATAAATTATTAATTTACATTTTGTTTTTGAAAATTTTATTATTTTTTTGTTGATAACTTTTATTATTTATTAAAAGCAAAAGAAAGATCGATAATTAAGTTAAAAACTTAATTACAATATATATTTTATAAAAGAGAAAAATATTATTGTTACTAAAATATATATAGTTAGATTTACAAAATACAATATCGAGATTATATAATATTTTTAAGATAAAATTAGAAAGAAATTCGAGAAAATAATAAAAAATAAATACGTTGATATTAGTAGATAAATAAAGAATTTAATAGTTAAAAGAAAAACAAATATTAAAGTTTATATAAATTAGATTATACAATACAAGACAATAACTAGACGTAAATTATTAACAAATAAATATTTATATTTGTAATCTATTAAGAGACAAAGAATTAAAAAAGTTTTTTTCCAAAAAAGAAAGATTAAAAACAATACAAAATACAAAAAAAGAAGAGACAAATCTAATTAATATATAATTAATAAATTAAAATACTTATTTATGTTTTGTAGTAGTAAGAACTCTAAGAATTAAAACAATTTAGATAATAATAACTTAAATACAATAAGATTTAAATTAGAAAATAATACAGAAATATTATAAGTTTTTAAGCTTATAATAGAAACAAGGTCTTTTTCTAATAATAAATTTAAAATAAAAGAAACTCTAAATAATAACAAGATAAAGTTAAATATATTTTCTATAGATAAAAAAAATTTATTAATTGCTTTATTTTCTATTTTATTTTAAAATTAATCTATATTGCTAAGGTTTATCTATCGATTAAAATTATTAAAGCTTGTAAAATTTACAAAGAAAAGATTTGCAAAGAAGTCTTAAAAATCTAGTAATTCTACAAAATCTATTTGCAATAAAAATATATTTAAGAGATTTAAACAAGTATATATAAATATTGTAAATAATATTAGTTTAAATATTTTACAACAAATATTAAGTAACTATTTTTAAGATTAAATACAATTTATAAAAAACTTGTTAAAACAACAATTGTTATCTAAAAAAAAATATATATATACTTAAAAAAAAATTATTGCAATAAAATATATATATTAGAAATATTTAGAAAAATCTAATAGAAAATAGAATAACAAAATTACTTATATTAACAATATATAGATAGAATGTTATTAAACTTAATTAATTCTTGTCTTTTATAAATTTAAAAAGAAAATAGATTTTATTAAAAAGTATTACAATACAATAATTTACTAGATATAATAAACAATAAATAATATCGAAATACTTTCTTAATAATTATAAAGATTATCTACTAAATTTACTTTTACAACTAGATTGCAAATATATCGATTAACTAGAGAAAAATAAATTAAATTCTAGAAAAAGAGTTTATTTAATTAATTACTAGAGATTGTTGTGTTGCAAAGAGAAAATGTTATTGCAAAAGAAATATAGAAAACATATTTATATTTAGAAAAAAAATCTATATTGTAACAAATTTTCTTCTTCTAATCTTTGCAAACTTTATTTGAAGAAGAAAGCAACAACAAGATATATAATTATTAAACTTCTATATAAAATATTAGTGTGATCGTTGAGTCGGGTCGAACACTTTTTTCTCAACCCAACTCACCCTCTTGGGCCTCGTAGGGTTGGGCCAGGGTCAAGGCGCGAACTCGACCCTAGAGTTGGGTTTCGTCGAGTCAGTGCCAAGAACCCAAGCTAACTTCATCGCGTTAGCATTCGCTTATCTTATCTTATCTTATCTATGCGCTAACTCGATTGGGCTAGCGCAAGGTCCACGCTAATCGCATATAGTTAGCGCGTCACGTGACGTCACGTGATCGGGTGGGTCGAGTTAAACACTCGACGCGCATTCTTCGTTCGTCCCACCCTGTTGGGCTAGGAAATTTGCCTGACCCTAGAATCAAGATTGGGCGAGCCAACTCGATCGGGTTGAAATTCGACCCGACGATCACACTATAAAATATTGTCTCTTTTAAGAATATTAGATAATTATTAAAGAAATATATTGTGTTAACTGTAACAGAAACAATTGTAATTTATATCTATATTGTTAACAACTTGAAATTTTATCTCTTAATAAACAAAACAATAAATTAACATTTAATTATATTTGCGCTAATATTATCTCTAAAAAATCTTTAAGATTTTTAAATTTTTTTAGATTAGCAATTTTTTTATCAACAATGTTATATACTATTGCAACGCTTTATCGAAGAAGTAAAGACTTTTTACTTATAATAGAGATATATATAATTATATAACTAGAAGAATTTAATACAATAATAGTAAGAAATTATTAAAGAGAAGAGAAAGATTAAAAATTTATCTTTAGAAGTTTAATTTAAGAATTCTTTTTAATCTTTTAACAATTAAACAACAACAACAAGATTTAGAACAACTATTACTAAAAATTAGCAATAACTAATTTAGTCAAAGCTAAATATATATATAAATATTAAGAGAAAGATTTAGTAGTTTTATAATATAGAGTCTTTAAAATTGCTAAAAACTCTATTAACTTACAAATATTTTGCAAGACTAGAGAATTGCATTTTAAAGCAAAATTCTATCTAATTGCTTCTTAAATATATATAACTAAATTAATAAAAAGAACAATTACTAAATAGAGATTTTTAACAAGTTATAAACTAAATTTTATTTAAGTCTTAAAAATATTAGATATCTATAGATTCTATATTAAATCGAAGAAGATTTTAACAACAACACAAATTTTAGATATATATTTATTAAGATAAGCCTATTATTTGTTTATGTAGTCTAGAAAAAATACTATTATATAAGATAATTAAGATTGATAAATATAGATTTTGTTATTATATAGAAAGAACTTTCTTGTGTCTTTAAATAAAGTCTTTAATTGCAAAAACAATTTAAACTTCTATAATATTATAATGTTACTTATTTTATCTTTACAAGAGCTATATACTAATTTAATTAAGTTATTTAAATATATAATAGCTAGCTAAATTATACTATAAGTTTTTTTATTTTTAAAATAATAGAACTTTTGTCTTATACTAGATCTACAAAATCTTGAAAAGATTTTATCGATAAATCTCTATATAGTATTATTGCTTCTTATTTTTTCTATTTGTTTTATTACTTTAATATATTTTTAATATATAAATAGATAATTACTTTACACATATTATTCTACCTTAATTATATATTATCTAGAACTTTGCATATATTTTATTTCTCGCACTAAGTCTAATTAGATAATTTATCTATCTCGTAAACAAACAATTAGGAGAGAGCTAAACTAATTGCGTCGATTCGAGAAATAGAGTTTAATTCAAAAAATCAAATCGAATCTTAACAATTCAATTCTTCTCGAATTAAAAGTCTTGACAATTTGATTCTTAAAATTAAAATCGACAACTCGATTCAATTTCAAACTCAAAATCGAAAATCAAATCGAAAAATCGAATCGAATTGTTAAAACTTAATATTAATATAAAGAAATTCTAAAATAAATAGTAAAAAATTATATTCTATTTTATAATTTTTCGATATAAAATTGTTTAGTAAGATATTATAATAATGTATTCGAGTTGTTTAGATAGTTAGAATTAAATTATTAACTTAACTTTTCGAATTAAAGAGTTCGACAATTTTGTTCTATATAATCTTATCAAAAATTATAAAAAAAAAATTATTGTATTTCGAAAAAAATTTAAATTCTTAATTTTTAACTCGCAATAACAATAATACAATATTTATAATAAAATTAATAAGAGCACAATAATGCTCTTAATAACATTATTATAAATATTGTATTACTATTATTGAAAGTTGAAACGCTCTATTATTGAGTTATTAAGACTTTGATATTTGAGTATACTCTATTTAAAAATATATAGAAAATTAATAACTCTAAAATATAGTATAATTCTTTAAATATATTATTCGAAAAATCAATTTGAATTGTTAAAACTTTTGTTTTATTATAAATTATAATTAATTTGTTTAAAATCTTAATTTTGTATTTTAAATTTAATAATGCAATATAGTAATATAATATAGTAATGCAATATAATAATGCATTATAACATTAATTCGTAATAGTAAATTCTTTAAGCTAAGTATATAAAGTTATTAGTTCGAGATCTTAATAATTTTGTTTGCTATACTATTATTTTAAATAGTTTGATTCAAGTTGTTTTCGATCTTGTTATTATTCTTGTTGTTGCAATCTTAATCTTTATTGCTTGTATTTTTCTCTTTGTTATTATTATTAATATTAGTAACTTTATAATAGTTATAATTTAACGTTTTAGCATTTTCTTATATTGTATATCGAATTTCTTAATTTTTTTTAACAATATTATTAAAATTCTTAATCTTAATATTAATAAAATTAGAAATCTCTCTTTCTTTTGTATTTTTCGATAACGCGAATTTCTTAATAAAGTTATTATACAAATTAAAAAAATTGAGGTTATTAGCTTTCTTCAAGTTATTTAAATTATTAGAATAAATAACTTGTTATCAAATAATCTTTACAATTGATTTTATAAATATCAAGAAACTTCTATTAATATTAAACTTATTATTAATACTTAATTACAATATTAATTAGCTTAAGTATAGAAAACAAGTAATATATTTAAATAATATATATATTTTGAGAGAAAGACGTTATTATTATATTTGTATTCTTACGCATTGTTTGCGCTTTTTGAATAACTCTAAGTTACTTTATCTTCTTGATCGTAAATATCTTTTTTGCTTTTTGTTTAAATTAATTTTTAAATCATTTTATTATTGAGTTGTTAATATTGTATATTTTATTGTATTATTTAAATATATTATTATAAATATCTTAATTAATTTAATGCTTGCTAATTTTATTTTTAATATTATTCTTTATAACTTTACAATTCGATTAAGAAGCTTTTATTTAAATAGACGTTTTACGTAATTTCTTAACGCGAATCGAGATAATATTGCGATTGTTACTTTGTTTTCGATATAATTTTGTTATTATTATATTATTCTTGTACGCAATTGCAACTTGCGATGCTTTTTAAATTAATTGATAGTACTTTTATTATTTGTGCAATTTCTTAGCTTAGTTTACTAGTAATGTATATAGATAAAGCAATCGTATACTAGATTATAAGTATATCTTGATATTTAATAGAGTATATTAAGATTTAAAATATAGAAGAGTTTCAAAAATCGATAAGATTATAAATAAAGTATTAAGAGATAATTTTACAAATTAAAGTAAAATTATATACATTAAGATTAGAATTATTTTTTACTTTTACTCTTATTTACTTTGAACTTTTTACTTAATACAATTATTATTTCTTTATATCAATATTTATTTGATTTTATCGATAAGTAATGCAAGTTTATTTATGTTAACTTCTTTATTGTTTATTTTATATAATCTTGTTGTTAATTGTTAATTTAAAATTCTATTTTTACGCAATTTTTAACGCGATATTCGACGCGTCTCTCTCGATAAAAGTCCTAAAAATTATCGCGCTTTTCTCTATAACTTCTTACGTATACATTAATTTATTTTAATTAATATTAATATTTTCAATATCTTGCACAAAGCAAATATGTAATATATGCAAAAATACAATACGTTTTATTTATAATTAACAAGCTTAATTTGCTACTTTTAAAAGTTCGCTTCGAAGCTCTCTTGCAATAAGATAATTTCTTGTAATTAATTTAAACAAAACAAAATAAACAATAATAAAGACAAGAATATCGAAGACAAAAGTATTAAAAAAAAAGTATTTATAATCTTGATATAAACAAGATAATGCAAATAAATAATATATTTTTAACTAATATACTAATATTTTGCAATAGAGAGAACGAAAATAGAAGATTGAAATTGTTGCACTTTAAGAGATTAAAAGATATTAAAAGTTTATTGACTTTCTTATTTTTAAAGGCTTATTTTAACGTTTAATTTGTAAAATATTATATAACAAAATTTAAAATTATAATTGTTAAGAAAACAAATATTGTATTTAGAATTTAATCTTAGATGTACTTTAAGAAGTTGCAAAAGCATTTATATATATTTTCTTCTTTAATAAGTATATTATCTTGTTGCATTATTATTGTAATTACAAGATTTAATTAACATTTTACTTTATATAAATTTGAATCTTACGACAATTTACGTCAAACGTAACAATTTAGCTTAAGAATTGTTAATTTATTAAATATTTAATAAAGCAATTCGATCCTTTTTAATAATAGAAATTCTAAAGTAATTTTATATTTTTTTCTTAAACAATTATAATATATTCTTTGTATTAATTGTAAGTCGAATCTTCGAAATTTAATTATTAATAGCTTTTTTTTACCAATCGAAGTTATTAAATGCATTATTTTTTTGTATTATTACTAATAAGACTTGTTTGTTTATATTATAATTGTAGATACAATATCTTTAATAATATAATACGTCTATTAATAAACTTAATTTAGAACAATTTCGAACTTTATTTAAAAAGAATTTTCTTCTTTGTTTATTACTTAATTATTATTTTTTTCTTTGCAATATATATTTTATAATTTAATAATCATCTTCTTTAAATTTAAATTTATAATACAATTATAAAATCTAATTATTATAATTTGTTTAATTGTTTGCAAACTTATTTAAAATCGATTAAATAATATATTCTTTAAGCAAAACTAAAAGTTTGTTTAATATTTATTAATAATATTAAGTATAAAAGTAGATCTTAAGTTATTTGCGTTAACTTAAGAAAGTTCGAAGTATTGTCTCTTCAATACTTTTAAATTAAATATTTATTTTCTATAATATTAATTCGAAAATATCGATTATCTTTATTTTAAATTAAACAAAAATATTAAAATTGTCAAAATAAGAAAATTATTTATATTATTATATTGTATTATTTTTTTAACAATATTTATTCTCTATATTTTTGCTCTTAAACTAGCAATTAAATTGTAATAATATTAAAAATAGATTTTAAATTCGATTTTGTATTTTGTCTTATAATTAATAGTATTATTATTATTTTTCTTATTTTATATTTTGTAAAAACTTAATTTCTATATAGAATTTAAGATATTAACAAGATTGTATAATATATTATTAAATTTTTCTATTTTCGAATAATATTTTGCAAGCTTTGTTAAAGTTTTATTACAAGCTCTTGTTACAATCTTTATTAAAAAACAATTATTAATTATAATTATTTTCTTTAGATATTCGAGATAATTAAATATTGCATCGAATATTCGAAATTTTAAATAAATATTTATATTAGTTGTTGGTAAAATTATAAAAGTATGTTTGTAAAAAAAATTTAATATATTGTTAATAAGTAAAACTAATTATTACTTGCTTTTGTCTAATTTAATTTGTTGTATTTTTTAATTTTAAAAATATTTCTTTACTTAAAGATTAATAAAATTGTGTAATTAATACGTACAACAAAGTATTAAATAAATAGAGTTTTAACAAATACAAATATCTTGTATTAGTTTTTGTAATTTTCTTTAATTTGCTCTTAAAAAATTCTAAAATACAGCAAATATTAAGTTAAGTTATTAATAGCAATTGTAAAAGCGCAAATCTAGATACAATTTAGTAAAAATATTATTTCTTTGCATTATTACAAAAAGATTTTTTTTTTAATTACAATAAAATAAGCTTGTATTTCTTGCAATATTCTAAATCTATATATTCTTTAATTGTACAACAATGTTATTAATTATTGCTTTTTATTTTAAAATTGCAATAAAATTTTAAGTTATTAAATTAATAATATAAGTTAAACAAGAAATAGAGTTTTGCTATTTGTTTTATTAAAATTCTTGTTAATTTAAAACTCTTTCGAGTTTATCTTTTAAAGTATTATTATTGCTCGCGTTATTAATAACAATATCAAGAAATTTGTCTTTAATCTTAAAAAATTTCAAAATCTTTATAAGTTTTAATATTAATTAACAATCTATATATTCGATATTAAGAAAAGTAGATTTAATAAGATATTCGCGAAATTGAAATACAATATCAACTTAATATATTAATACTTCTAAATAGACAATTTTTAAGAACTAGATTATGCATTTAAAACAATAAAAATACGCTAAATATTTCTAAGATCTATCTTAATTTTCTTACAAATTTAATCGAAGTTCGAATAAATTATCTTCGATAATTTTGTGCAATTTAGAAGTACTAGTTTTAATCAAAGTATTTTTAATAACTTTTAAAAGTAAGAATTATCGATAAACCAAAAAAGTAAATTTAAATTAATAAAAGTTTTGTATAGTTAATCTTCTTAATTATCTTAAACAAAGAAGAACAATAAATTGATATAATTTTTCTTCTAATAGTATATTAGTTTTGTATTATTTATTTGTATTATTAATTGTAACTTACGCAATTAAAGACTAAATTAATTTTGATTTACAATCTAAATCTTTTTTATTTTAAGCAAAAAATAAATTAAAGATATTTTTTTATATTTGTTGTGCTTAAATAATTGTAAGCAATAGAATAATTTAAAAGCTTGTAACAACTTCTACAAACAATCTTAAAAAAATTCTTTATAATTGAAGTTATTTAAACAAATTTGTTTTAAAACTTAGATTGTGCTTCTATATTAATTTTTTTTGCTTAATATAAATTAATAAGTCTTAATTAAGTTTTGTTTAAAATACTTTTGTTAATCGCAATTTTTATTTATTGTTCTTAAAATTAAATATTAGTATTTAAACTTTATTTAATATGTTTGTTTTTCTCTCTTAATATAAGCAACGAAAAATTGTCTCTAATTTTGTTTAATAGTTTGTAAAGAATTCTTTTTCTATTGTCGAAAATGAGATTGAGAAAATTTTAATCGAATTAACTCGCAAATTAATTAAAACATAGACTATTAAATAACAAATTGCGCAAGATAGATTTGCAAGAATTATCTTCGATTAAAAATAATAATTGATTTAAAGTTCTTAAAAAATTAGATATATTATAAACGAAAATAATAGAAACAATATCTTTAAATAATATATAAAGAATTTCTTCGAAATAAAAGAGTAATACAAAATAATAATGCAAGTAACAATTAAATTAAGCAAATTATTATAGAATAAAGTGTAATTGTAAATTCGAGAATATTAAGAGAATCTCTCTAAAATAGAAGAGTAATGCAAAATAATAACGCAAGCAATAATTAATTCGAGTAAATTATTATATAACAATATAAACAAGTCTAATTGTAATTTCGAAATATATTAAACTATACTTTAATCAAAATTTTAAAGTTATAATAATATAAGTCTAAAAATAGTGATTCTTAATATAATAATATATAGTGTAATTGTTAAATCGAATCGAACACTTTTTTCTTAATTCGATTTATTCTCTTAAATCTTGTAGAATTGAATCAAGATTAAGATGCGAATTCGATCTTAGAGTCGAGTTTTGTCAAGTTAATGTCAAGAACTTAAGCTAACTTCGTCGCGTTAGCATTTGCTTATCTTATCTTATTTTATCTATGCGCTAACTCGATTAAGCTAGCGCAAGATTTACGCTAGTCGCATATAATTAGCGCGTTACGTAACGTTATGTAATTGAACAAATTGGATTGAGCGTTCGACGCGCTCTATGCGTTCGACTTATTTGATTAGACTAGAACTTTTGCTCGATCTTAGAATTAAAATTGAGCGAACTAACTAGATCGAATTAAAATTCGACTCGACAATTACACTAATAATATAATTTTCGATTTCTTAACAATTCGATTCGATTTTAATTTTTAAATCGAAAATCGACTTAATTCGATTTAATTCGATTTTAAAATATTTAAAATCGAATCGATTTTTAATTCGATTTCTAAAATTAAATTGTTAATTCGATTCGATTTTAAAAGTTGAAATTGAAAATCGAATTGACAATTAATCTAGAAAGAGCAACAAAAGTTATATAATTTTGTGTCTAAATATTATTAAGATTAATGTAGTTTTCTACTTGCTTCTCGAAGATAAATGCAAATCTAAAACATATCTTTTCTTATATTTAGAATCGATTTCTAATTACATTTCTATTATATTTAAAAACTATTAACATAGAAGACAAAAATAGTTCTTGTTTGTCTTCTAGTAATTCTTTTTCTTGAATTCTCTTTTGCATCTTGTTAACAATCTTCTTAATTATTTTGTTAACTTTAACTAGACAACAATAATTATCTATCAAGTATCTAAGTTTGCGCGTACTCAAATTCGAATAACTTTTGTTATATAGAGTTCTCAAAGATTTGTTATTCTTGTTGCGAGATATTAGAATATTATAAAGCTTCTACTTATACGCAATTTAAAGTTCTCGATAATTGTTTTTTAACTTTTATTATTATTAACTCTTAAATACGTAGAATATTGACAACAAGAGCGTTTAGTAAAGAGATAGAATTAATATTTATAAGTTTATTGTTATTGTTATTGTTATTGTTTTTATTGTTTTTATATATATAATTCTTCTCTTGCTTCTTTGTTTATCTTATTGTTTGTCTTAACAACTTTACAAATTGTTAATAAGAATATATATTCTTTAGCTTCAAAACGCGATTGTCGATCTAATTATAAAGACAATTCTAAATATAATAAGTACACAAAAGACTTATAATTATAATAAAGATATTAATATATATTACAAGTACTATAGAGGCGTTAAAAAAGCATAGATGTTAATTAAGAATTATATTCAAAGCAACAAGACTTACAAAGACAATAATATTTCTTAAGAAAGAGCAATTTCGAAGTTTTTTTAGCAATTGCGTCTTTGTTTCTTAAATCTTGCTATTATAGTTATAATGTTGCTTGTTAAGCAATACTTCTAGTCTAGTAGTTATCGTATAAAGATTGTCGATCAAAAACTAAAACTTTTTCTTTATTACGCAATAATCGTCTTCGCTATATAAGATAATAATATTGTCAAAGTAAAGAATTCGATCAACATAGTATTTAATCTATTTTTAACGTTGCAATTAGATATTTTCTTTAATATAAATATTGATTTGCGCGTTTATCTCTATATACTTTGTGTAAAAGCTTTAATATACAATATTTAACTTTGCTTTAATAGAAGAATAAACAATTGCATTTTATTTGCGTAAACACAACTTCTATTTCTTCTTTGTTCGAAAATACTTCTTGCAATACTTTGTAAAATTGTTGTTAATATATTAAATGCAAAGAGCATAATATATAATTCTACAATTAAATTCTTGTTATTCAAAGACGTTTAATATAACAAGAGCAAGAGTCTTGTTATTGTCGAATAAAATAATTTAAGAATACAACAAATCGAAATAATTGTAGAGTTGTTTTAAAGTCTCTAGTATCTAGCAATAGTTGTTAAAATTCTCGCTCTTTATAAAGCAAAAGATAACAAAGAAGAAGATGTTTAAACAAGTTACTTCGATAGTAATAAATAAGAGTATCTTGTATTTGTCTGTCTTGTAGATGCAATTTATTATTAGAATCTCTAGATTATTGTATACAAGTTATTGCATACAATTTATTATAAAAAAGAGAAATCTATAATTGATTAGATACGTTTATTGTATTGCGAACAAACAATTGTTTACTTTAATTTATTGCTATGTCTTTTCTTCTTGTAATTTATATATTATTTTTCTATATTATCTAGTGTTTTTATTAACGTCTAAGTAGACATTAAGTATTCAAGCTATTTTGTCTTTAATTCTTGATATACGTTTTATATATCTTGCGATTTAAAGATAGAATTTTCGAAATTGTTATTAAGACAAAGATTTATTAAAGTTGTTGTTATCTTAAAGCTCTTTACAAACTTCTTTTTAATTTTCTTTTGTACTATATTATTTATAGCTATTTTTCGAAGCATTAAATGCGCGCTTTAATTTGTAGAAGAATAATTATAATAAGAGTTGACAATCTTTAAATGTTATTGTTCTTTGCTTATTTCTAGATCTTTGTAATTGTTTATTAGTTTTACAATAATTATAAACTTGCAATTCTTCTTTCGACTAAAGATAAAACAATGCTTATTGTTGACAAATTTAATCTTGTCGTAATCATTGCATTTAATAAAGATCTTTATTATAATATTCTTTTTCGATTGTTTGAAGCAATCTTTAACAATCGCGTAGTCTTCAATTTTTGTATATTTGTTTATAACCTTAATTAATATATCAAGCGATAAATAGATACATTTCTCGAACGAGACAAGAGTTATAGATATAGCGACAATATATAAAGATTAATAAGTTAATATAAATAACAACAATAAGAATAAATAAGATTAGAGATAAGCAAAGTAAACGAAAAACGCGAGATAATACTTGATTAAACTTAGCGTAAGAATATAATTTGTAATTACTTAATTAGACTTAGTACAAAGAATAATATATATATAAAGTTCTAGATAATATATAGTTAAAGTAGAATAATATATGTAAAGTAGTTATCTATAAATATATAAGTATTAAATACTAGCGTAGAATGTTGTTGTATTAATTGTCGAGATATTTAAAAAAGTTATTAAGAACGCAAAAGAGATAAAAAAAAGATTAAAATAAATCTATTTAACAATTTAAATAATTAACAAGAATACAACAACTTGTAAAATAGAAGATAAAGAACAAATTTGCAAAATAATTTAACTCGATTGTTTTACTTAATTATATTAATTGTATAATACTTAATAAATAGTTCAATCTTCTTCTTATCAAATTGTATTATACAATAAAGATATTTAGAAGACAATTAATCTAGATTGAATTCGAATATTTCTATTGTGCAAAATAAATCAAATTAATCTAGTTTTAACTTGCTTTAAGCTATTTGAAAAATAAATTAAAAACAAATTTTATCTCTAAGAATTTAAATCGAATAATACAAGTTAAATTTAAAATTTATATAGATTTAAATTTAAGATTCGAAGAATTTGTAAATTGCAATTTGTTATTTATTTTGTATAGAATTTAATATTAAGAATCTACGCAAATCTATTTTTTAATAAATTTTTATTTATATAAGTTGCAATTTTTTATCTAAGAATTTATTAGTAACAAGTTTTCTAACTAAAAATTTAATCTAGAACAAATTTTTTAGAGACAAAATGTAACTTGTTTTACAATATAAATATCTTATATTTTATTAATTTAATATATAAATATTAAAAATTGTTAACAAGATATTAATCTAAAATAACAATAATAGTAATTGTAAAAGTAATAGTTGTATATATATTTTAATTGTTGTTAATTAATTAAGATTAATTAAAATATAATAGAGAAGATAGATATTAATAGAAATAAAATTTAATAAAAAAAGAGAAAAATCGATTAAATACAATAATTACTAGATTGCAAAGAATATTATTTAATTAAATATAATATAAACAAACTAGCAATTTTAATCTTTGCTAACTTTTGCAAACTAATTAAATAATTCTATTAAATAAATATATATAATCTTTCTACTTTTAGTATATGCTTATTTACAATATTTATCTCTTAGAAATCTATATTTTTTGTGTATTGCGCTTATATAGTTTATTTGATTCTCTTATACAATAGTGCTAGTTGTTGTATTATATTTGCTATTATATAATACGCAAATATATATATATACAATACTATTCTAGATCTTGTATTAAGATAGATAAAAATTATTGTTAATTAAAGTAATGCAACAACAATAATAATAATAGTTATAAGTTTTATCTCTATAATTGTAGATACTTTTTGTTAAGATTGTTATTTACTAGAAAGCTAAATAAAGTATATATTGCAAAACAAATTAAGTTGAAGCAAATTCTATCTCTAAAGAATTTGTTCTAGATTAAATTCTTAGTGAGAAAATATGTTCTAAATAAATCTTAAATAAAAAATTGCAATCTACGTAAATAGAAAGATTGCTAGTAATAAATTTGCGTAAATTTTTAGCATCAAGTTCTATATAAAATAGATAACAAATTTGAACTTGCAAATTTATTTAATCTCAAATTAGATTTGTGTAAATTTTTATAAATTTAACTCGTAATTTTTGGATTAAATTCTTAGACGCAAAACTTGTCTTTAACTCGTCTCGCGTGCGAGTTAAAGCGAGTTTGATCTAGGTTAATCCAACTCGATCTAGCGCAATAATAAAGTGGAGCAACGTAATGTGCGAATTCCAGGGCCTTTTGATAACTTCTTAGTTGACAAGGGCCCATCGGCATTTCGGGTAACCGGCCCCCCAATTTCAAGATGCTAAGATGGCTCGGGTGGCCCGGGGCCAGCCCTGGGGGCGCCCGGGGGGCGACGGGAAGCTTGCATTTGGGGGGCCAGAAAAGGCTTGGCAAAAAGTATAATTTCGATGTTCGAGATGCGCACGGACTCCCGCGACGCTTCGGTTATGTCTCCACTTGCCACTCGTCCACACCATAGTAATTTAAGTGGCAGAATCGAACAATTCGTGAGATTCTTACGCGGAAGCGACGTGCACCTTGGGAGAACTCTTTCTACGTGGTAGACTGCGCGTGGTTGATTGTGCGTGGTTAATTACGCGTGGTTGATTGCGCGTGGCGGGTAGTGCCCGCAGATTGCGCCCGACGGGCCTTGGCGACACGAGTGGTGTCCTCCTGATGTCCGGGTGACGCTTGGTGTACCCCCCAAATTTTTGGTAATGCCCCGGGCTTGCCCGGGGCCAACTGGACCTGCTAATGTGGCTCCAGGGCTAAGACATCGGCACAACGGCCCCGGGAGCCCCGGGCCGCTAATAGGGCCCCTAGAGGGTCACCCCGAATTGCCGATATGTACAGTACTAGGACAAAAGTATCCGCGAACCCCGCCCCCACCTAAAAAACACCTTCCCATTTGCATCCATTGTATACCACGCAAAGAACTGGGAAGCTACATAATTTAAATAGTGATTTGCACTCAATTGACAAGTATCATCCCAAAATTTCTTAGTTCTAATACTTGGTATATCATCCCTCGAACGCAATAAGTGCTTTAACTCTTCTTTCCATACTCCACACTAGATCATGCAAGTAGTCCTTATTTAACGCCTCCCACGCCTTATATAATGCATCAAATAAGGCCTCTTTGATCCTATCCTCATCGCCAACCACGTCGTTTATATGGGGGTTAACTTTATAGACGTGTTCTTTGAGTAGGAATCAAAGGTGCTCAATTGAGTTCATATCTAGACTATAGGGTGGCCATTCCATGACATTTATACCATGTTCGCGAAACCACAACGCCATCGCTTTTGCTGTGTGTATAGGGGCGTTATCTTGCATGAAAATAAGACTTGATTGATAGATACTAAGAAGGTTATCGTCGAGTATGTTGAGATAGAACTTGGCGAAGTATCCATGCTTCTTCGCCTCAAAGTCACGCTCTAAAGCATAGAGATTTGAGCGTTCTAAATCCCAAAAACAAGCCCACACCATGATGCTAAAGTCGTGTCCTTTTTTGTATGATTGAATCATGACTTTATTCCACTTTTGTGAAGGCGTACGAAAGCACCATTGACGTCGTTTGCTCGTGCCTCTTTCGACGAAACATTCGTCGCTTCATATAATCTTCGTTCAATTGTCAAAAGTCCAATGTTCGTGAGCCAACGCCCATGCGTAACGTTTGCCCGCAATCTTAGGCGTCAATAGAGGTCTTTTTTTGCATAGCCAATTGATAATACTCTTCTCTTTTAGTATGCGATAGATGGTTTTAGTGGAAACGTTGACCCTCGTCTTTGTAAGAAGATTTTTGTAGGTAATCTTTGAATTTAAACGCACAATTTTGATGACATGACGTTCATCACGTAATGAAAGCTTTTTAGGACGTCCTGAACGAGGTTTAGATTGATCGTGGTGTTGCCAAACGACGACGTTGCAAATGCCTCGAACGAAGCTTTCTGGGATCCCATGAAGACGTTGAACCTTTGATGGCGTCAAACCACCACTAATGGCCCCATGAATTAGTCCTCTTTGATAGGGGGTATATTCCTGTTTGTGAACGCGATTTGAAGAAATTGGACCTAATGGACTGCGGATCATCGTGTGGTAGTTGAAGAAAGTAGGTGGTTTGGAAGGGAAATTTAATGCGTGACGCGAATTTCCGCGTTTTCGCGAAAACTTTTGTCCGGGTACTGTAGCTCGAGTAGTGGACCGCTGCGGCATTTGCTATATCGATCAGGACTTCTTGGCACTGTTGTGACCATTGTTATTGGTGAGTTCCCTTGATTATTCTCTGCGCACGTCAAATCTCCCCACCGACAACTCCACGTCAAGTACGTCGGTCTGATGATTGTGAGCCAACTGGTGTCGAAAGAGACATTCTCCGTCTCTGGGGTTTAGACCGAGGACCGGCGAATTTTGCGGACGGCGCTTTTTGGGTGCGTCTGAAGCGTGCCCTGGAGGTTGAAACAGGGCCGGTTAGCGTTAGCTCGAGATTAAAGGCGTCGTAAACAAACAGAGATGGGCGTGTTTGAGGGGTTCATTCTGCACTCGTATACATACGTAACGTCGAGATCCAGAAAATCACACATAACTTTTTAACGTGACATATTACTTCTACCGGACTTCCAGCTGCATGTTTCGCCGCGAAAGCAGCAAACAGTATGCATCAAGACAGCAAGGTCAATGAACAGCACGGATTTCAAGAGCACGCGGTAGTCGATGGGAGTGATGCGGATGTGTCATGCGATCCTGGCTACGACACCAATGAGCCAAGTAACACCGATAACATCCACGCCGTGGCCGACACGGAGAAGGCAGTCGCTCTTGCTACATCACCCGAGAGCGACAACGACACTGTCTCGTGGGATGGCCCGGACGATCCAGCCAACCCCCTCAACTGGTCAGCATGGAAGAAGTTCGTCAACGGCGCTCTGGTCAGCGCTCTGGCGTTGATCACGCCTCTGGCATCTTCGTTCTTCGCACCGGGCGTTCCGCAGCTCATGCAAGATTTCCAGAACAGCAGTGACCTGCTCGCCGCCTTCGTCATCTCCGTCTATGTGCTAGGCTTCGCTTTTGGACCCCTGATCATGGCACCGATGTCCGAAGTGTACGGCCGACTCGTCGTTTACAACATCTGCAACATCGGCTTCGTGGTGTTCATGATCGCTTGCGCCGTTGCTCCATCTCTCAACGCCTTGATAGTGTTCCGGTTCCTCAGCGGCATTTTCGACTCCTGTCCACTGGCTAACGCAAACGGAAGTATCGTCGACATGGTGTCGCAGGGGAAGCGAGCCAGTGCCATTGTAAGCGCTGCATATCGCCGCATCAGACCGCCAGCTGTTGACTGACATTACTCCAAGGGCGCGATCACGATCGGACCTCTTCTTGGACCTATCATTGGACCTGTAGCCGGGGGATTTCTGTCGGCGGCGAAAGGATGGCGGTGGGTGTTCTGGGTTCTAGCAATTGTGGGCGGCTTCCTCACGCTCTGCATGCTTGTGCTCATGAGGGAAACGTACGCGCCAGTACTGCGGCAGCGAAAAGCCACACGCCTTCGCAAAGAGACGGGTAATCAGAAGCTCCAGTCCTAATTGGATAGTGGTCTCTCGCCTCGAGCCCACTTCGTGCGAGCTCTCCTGCGTCCGACGAAGATGTTGGTACAGTCGCCACTTGTTCTTACGTTTGCGGTCTATTCAGCGATCGTCTACGGCTACCTGTGTAAGCAGCACGAGATGTGGATCAATGTAGGACTTGCTAACACTCAGAATTCAGACCTTCTGTTTTCCTCTATCACGGAAGTCTTTACGGATACCTACCACTTTTCCACCAGCATTGTCGGCTTGGCTTATCTTGGCGTTGGTGTTGGAACAATGCTTGGTCTCGGCATCTACACTAGACTTAGTGACGCTGCCGTGAAGAAAGCGATCGCTGCACAAGGAGATAACGGAACCGCTAAGCCCGAAGTCAGACTGCTGTTACTTCCCGTTGGAGCAATACTAGTCCCGGCTGGGTTCTTCCTGTATGGTTGGACTGCGGAATATCGCGTGCATTGGATCGTTCCCATGATCGGTATGGCGATTATTGGCGTGGGTACGTTTGAACGCACTTGTCCCGACATGGCTTTGCTGATGGCACAACATACTGGCATTGGACTAGGGAACCTGCTAGCCTTTATGGCCATCACTATGTATTTGATCGATGCTTTCACGCTTTATGCCGCGTCCGCCCTCGCTGCGGTGACGGTAGTGCGGTCGATTGGCGGTGCTCTTCTGCCTCTGGCCGCTCTGAAGATGTATGCGGCCTTAGGGCTAGGGTGGGGCAATAGTCTACTAGGCTTCATCGCTGTTGGCCTTGTTCCAGTACCCTTCATTTTTATGTCTTATGGCGAATACCTTCGAAAAAGGTTTAAGATCAACAATCTATAAGTACCTTACTTAGAAGAGTCGGTCCTAATAGATTTAATTTTTAATGCTTTGCCTATGAACCCATATCAACCGGACGAATAACGACTTCTTAGCGGATGTCGACTGCTCAACTGCGCCGGCAGGTAATACGGCTCGGAGAGACATCGCAAGGCTTATGCTTCGGATTGTGTGCATATCTTCCCATTGATGGGTGCAAGGAACCTTGTCACATAGGCATCGGTCTTAAGCTGCCTCTAATCTCTGCGTCGTTTTGTTCTCGTGTCTTCCTAAATATCAAAGAGCTTTGGCCAATCTCCAGGCAGCTACCACTGCTTTGACCACCCGCTCTGCATCATCTTTGGCAACGGGGCAAGTGTGACCACCAGCGAATCGCACTAGCGTAGCGAAGCTTTCGGCGAAGTAGGTGGTTTTCAGGCGATCACCTTCCGCGGCCCAGGGATCCGAAGTTCCTTGCACGTGGACAGATGGAATGTTTAGTTTCGCCAACGAAGGAGTCACAGTATCAGCATCTGGATCCGAGTTACTCATCGACCGGGAGCCACTGGAACCAGCTTCGCCAATTTCCAGTGCTGGAAAGGTAGCTGCAAACAAAACAGCAAACTTGATCCGCCTTCCCAGTTCCTCGTCGAGACATAATCCTGTCGCCACCCTGGCGCCTTGACTGAAAGCCATGATACCCACCACGTCAGGGTCTGCCAACTCCTTTGCAAGCAAGCCTCTGACCTCGCGCCGTCGGCGCCGGATTTCTTCAAGGCTGATGTCGAACCTTCCGGCGGAGGCCTCATCGCAGTGCCACCAAAGATACGGCTTCATATCGGCGTATGTAGGCAAAGCTCCCGGACCAGGAAGAGACTCGAAAGGGGCATCGACGAAGATGAAGCGGAAACGGCTCTGAAGCAAGCGCAGAAAGGTACGAGCTTGGAGACGAAATATGAGGCCGCTGGTGCCGGCTCCGTGAAGACATAGGATCGCTGGAAGAGGGGCAGGTAGCAAGACTGCGCTTGTCGGAGTATCCATTGTGTTGTTGCATTCACACACACTCTCTCTCAGAGAGATCCTGATTTGGGGTGGACGTCAAGGGTTGAAGTGTGGTGCGATACCGCTTGCTCATGGAACCAACGGAGTAAACAAAATGAGAAGCTGCTTCCGGCCCTTTTCTGACTGCGTAGGACGGCTTGGACCCAGCCTTATCCCTCCTGCTCCGATATGTGCGATCGCGACCCTTATTTGCCTCGCCAACGGATTGGCGATCAAGGGCCAATTGTCGCCTGTGATTGCGACAGGGGGCGCACCTCCTGTTGCGAGCAAGCGGTACGACGCACTCACGACGCCAACGGGACGGTCAGATGCCGCGTGCGCCGTGGTGAGAAGCCGCCGTCGGCGACATATGCTCGGGGTCGAACTCAGCGCACACCGTTCGGCATATCACATGGCAAGCGCAAGTGCTGCGGTACCGTTTGCCGAAGTCAGACACTGTCCTCCACAGCCTCTGCCTTTGATGGTGTGAGATAAGTGCCTGTAGCGAATAAACGTTGCAGAGCTTTCGGTGCACGCCTGTGCCTACCATGTCGATGAAAGCAGCGCCCGACTTCACACGACTGAGCAAAACGGTCATGCTATTTGACGCATCGAAGACCAAACGTTGTACAGAGGGTAGGGGACGCTCTGTCTCTCTGATCGTCCTGTGTACTTGGATGGGCGCAGCATCGCGGCACGTGGCAAGATATACCGAGGCGTACCGGCGACTGTTCCCGGATGCAAGCCTGCTTGTCGTCGGGACATCGTTAGCGGACGTTACATACCGGTCCCAGACTGCACAACGAAAGTCACTGGAGCCTGCTCGAGAAGTCGTGGAAAGCCACCTATCCGCCACGGTACGTCGTCGAGTCGTGCTGCATGGCTTTTCCAATGGTGGTGCACAGACAGCGACCCAACTGGCCATCATTCTCCAAGGGAACGGTTACCAACGTGGGCCATTCGACGAGGTCGTTCTTGATAGCTGCCCTGGCTCCAAGGACCCGGCAGAGGCTGCTCGCGCAATCACCATCGGCCTGCCGGAAAAGTACTTGATACAATTCATTGCTACCAGTTGCATGCATATCTGGGCTATCCTATATTTCTCCACCATGGATATTTTGGGGATTGAGGACGCTATTTCAAGCACACGGCAACGACTAAATGACCCAGCTGTGTTTCGAACCTCTGCTCCGCGACTCTATTTGCACTCTCGCTCGGATCAAATTGTGGGTACAACGGCGGTACAAGAGCATATGATGGAATCTCGGGTCAGAGGTTACATGGCTGTGTTCGAGGTACTATTCGAGACCGGCGGCCATTGCGCCCTGATTCTCGAAAACGCGGAGAGATATTGGAACGCGGTACAAGCGCTGGTTGAGGGCAACGACAGCAACGGTGGTCGTGCCAGATGTGTCTTGTGATAGCAAAATCACGTTCGGAAGACAATGAACCTCTAATTCACAATAGAGGAATAAAGTATCTTCATAGTCTGCTGCCTGCAAAATTGTCGCAACGTTACAGCTACATACCGTTTATACCACATGATCCGAACCGCTTTCTACACAGCTCTTCTTCTGAACAGCAGTTTCTTCTTCGGGTCAGGTACGGACTTGAAGAGACACGAATTAGCCTTGCTTTGCACAGGATCGATCATTTCGTAACCACTCACAGTGGTACCGAACTCTAGATTTTTATAGCGCTCGGTAGTCCCGTCGGCATTTTTAAAGTCGAATTCCAGCAGCACCCTCGCAACAATCATCTTGATCTCGTTGGCAGCGAAGAAGCGACCTGGGCACGCATGCCGGCCGTATCCGAAGAGTAAGTTGGTTGGAGTGATACTGACAAACTGATTAAGCTCCCAAACCTTACGTTCCGGAATGTCAGCAAACCGAAAGCCGTTGAATGTGTCAGGGTCCGGGAAGATGGACGGGTCGCGGGTGATGGCATAATAGGGTACCTCTATCATAGTGTCTTTGGGAATATAGGTACCGTCGGATAGCTCAAAAGGGCGTAGGACCTTTCGACGGAAGGCGTTGAAAAAGACAGGATCGAGACGCATAGTTTCTCGAATGAAGCTGTCCAACTTCCTCAGACTGGTGAGAGCCTGTGTAGTCCAGACACCGCCACTCGCATCGAGAGTCTGCTGAATTTCCTCTCGCAGTGGTCCGACATACTCACGCCGCGCGGCGAGGTTGTAAAAGACATTGGTGGCTGTCATCGTGGTTGTGTGGATTGCCGCGAAGCTGATGGCGAGCTGAATTCTAGCAATCTCCTTGTCATTTTTGATGTCAAACTTCGTTGCATTGTTCATCATCCATCCAAGAAAGTCGTCGTACTGCCTGTTCTCACCCTGTGCAGCTGCCTCTCTTCGTGCCTGGACAACAGGCTGGAGAAAGCGGTTAGCGGCCACGACCCTCCTCTCAAGTGCTTTCAGCTCCGGCAGGAAAGGCGCATAGATCGGTCGGAGCCATGGTCTGATAGCCTTGACCGCACGTTGAGCCCCAAGGAGCTCGACGGTGTATTGGGTAGCTGCTTCCACGTACTCGTCTTTCCGGTAAAGCTCGGGACCGATGAAGATTCGACCGGAGACTATGGCGACAACTCGTAAAAGTACATTGTTGATGTTGATGGTGGTCCAATCCGAGCACAGGCCCATTTCCTGCCGGACCGTGTCATCCACTTCCACGGAAAGTAAAGGGTTAATGCGGCCTTTCATACAGAGTCAGTCGGATATCCCGAAGCCGGACAGAGAGTGTGATTCATACCGAGAGCTGGGTTAAGGTCCCCTTTGATCGTCTGGGGCGTAACGACCAATGATCCTTTCCCAGGAGATCCTGTATACCTACCTTCCATCGTCTATGCATACATTAGCGGCTTAACGTCGCATGATCCCCAAACGACTCTCACATCTCTCACTGCGGCCTCGAGGCTAACAGTGGCATCGGGAAGCTTCCTCAACTCGTCGAGGAATCTTGGAGCGAGGACAAGGGTCTGTAATCCTACACTAAGGGTCAATCCAGATGTGAGGCCTCGGACGAATGAATGTTGCATGAATTACTGTCGGAACCCGTCAATCGGAATAGTCCATTCTTGTACTATAGCAAGTCAGAGTAGCTTAAGAACGGTGTGAAACCTCGTCGTACCCTGTGATAGCCTTCTTGATAGAGCTTCTTCCCATGCATCAGAAAAAACAGCCGACGCTTTTCCGCATCCCCAATGTCCCCGCCAATCTCTGGGATCTGAGACAGCGCCGGCTTCGACAGTATTTGTGGGATAAACATGCATGCCACTGCAACGACCAACAATACAAACGCAAGTGTCCCAGCGGTCGCCGGACCGTGCAGAGTTTGAATGATATCCATCGCCAGAGGCAGTGCTGCAATCGCAGTACAGCACTCGGACTGGATCGCAGTTTGGAAGCAGATGTATGTGAGCTTATGTATGCCAGCTTCTAAGCTTACCCAGATGGTCTCTTTTGTTATAAAACAAGTATAATATTAAAAATAAAAATAAATCTTGCAATATATTGACGTTTGCTTCTCGCTTCTTTATTGTATAGCTCTCAATAATTAATATAATGTATTGTTTTTTTAGAAAATTCTTTATCTAATTAAGCAAACAAGTTAAGACTTTTTTTTTTCTTATATTATAAAATAATCTAATATATTAGATATATCTAGACTTAGTAAAGAAGCTACTCTTTTCTTTTGATTACTTTATATTGTATGCATCTTTTTAATAATTAATTGTAATATTATGTCGATTAAATATTGTTTTTTAACTTTTATTTGTATATTAAGTAGAATATTATATACTTTTACAATATAACAAAGATGCTTTAATATTATTAACTCTAATATCTTATCTAACGTATTAAGTAATACTATAGATCTAAAAGACAATAATTTTGAATAATTTGTTAATTTCGAGTATTTTGTTTAAAGTTGCTTTATATATTGCTTTTATTACTTTGCGCTTTAATATAATCTTGTTGTTCTCTATTAAAATAAGTAAGAGAATCTCTCTATATTGTTGATCAAGATTGTAAGTAAAAAAGAAGTAAATTTAAAATATTGCTTTAATCTTGTTTTTTACAATTGTTATTATTCTTGTATTTGTTCTTAGTAATAAAATTGTAAATTTAATAAGTATATTTGCTATTGTATTTTTAATTTATTTTGCTATTTCGAATAAACTCTTTGCAATGCTCTTCGAAGTTTGCATCTAATTGCAAAATTTGTTTCTCTTATATTTTTTAAGAATCTTGTGTTTTTTATTGTATACTTAAATGTACGTCTTTTAATTATAAGAGATACAATATTAATATTGCAATTTCTTAAATTTCTTAAATTTCTAGATATATTTTTGCGTCTATTAAAATTTAATTCTTTTGTGTAATCTTGTTTACAAGATAAAGTCTTCAATAATCTTTCTCAAAAATTTTGATAATACAATTGTATATTTGTTAATGCTCTCTTATTCTATTGTAGCATTTAATAGTAATTCGAATAATAGTCTCTTTAATATATTATTAAATTTCTTTGTATTTATAATTTTCTAGTTTTATCTAAAACAATATATAGACTTTATTTGCGTTCTAAGATTTAATACTATTTTAATTAACAAATAATTTAACAAGCTTTTTATTTTCTTGTCTATATTACAATATATTAATCGATTTGTTATTTTTCTTGTAACAAATAACAAATCAATTGTAATTTGTATTTCTTAATAATCTCTTATTATAATATTGCGCAAAAGCGTTAATATAATATTAACAAAGTATATTATATTTAGTAAATTGTTAAACAATAAATATTGTCTAAAATATAAGAGACTTGTTTATAAGTAATAATATTAATTAAAGTTTTTTATTATAACGCTCTTGCTTTGCATACGTAGTGCTTGCTCTATTGCATTAAAATTGTCTTTGTTAATTATATTGTTATAGCTATTAAGAGATAAGTTATAAATATTATAATTATTAACGAGATTATGTTTAATAATGTTGTCTTTAAGACGTAATTGTATTATTATTGTTTTTATATTCTTAAAGTACTATATATTGTGTTAGTTATTGTTGTTAATGCGTTTATTAATATAAAAACATATATGTTTGCTATTATTTATAAGCGTAAAGTTTGCGTATCTTAAATTATATACTCTTGCTCTTGCGTAATATTGTTACAACTCTTGTATTACTAGTATATTGTTTTTTTTTATTATTTCTTCTTGAAGCAATATTATTATTATCTTGCTTCTTAACTTATAAATACTATATTGTAATATTCGAAACTTATTTTATATTTTTATTACAATTTCTTTTTTATATTTGCTTTCCTATATATTAAATTCTTTATCTCTTGCGTAAAGAATATGCTTTGTAACAACAACAATATTACTTTGTTATTAACTTGCTCTATTAAAGTAAATTGATTTTTTATTAACTTGATAAAGCGCTTTTTCTTAATTAGTTATTAAATAACGTTTTCTTTTGCTATTATAGAAATACTTTGCATGCAATTTGTTTATATTAAGCAATTTATTATTGCTTCTAATGTCTTTTGCTTTGTTCTTTTATTTATAGTCTAAATAAACAAGATTGCACTTTTTAATATTACAAAAATTGAGATTGTTACTTTGCTTGCTTTTGTTATCTTAACAATATAATATAAAGACTTTATCTTTGTTATCTTTTTAATTCTCATTTTCTCTCTTTATTTTTTAGAATATTTAAGATTGAATATCTTGTAAATTTTCTTGCAAATATTATATTTTTACTTGAAGATATTTTCTTGATAAGAGTATTAATCGAAGCAATACTTTTGCGCGCAATATGCGTATTGCTATTTATTTATTCTTATTTTTATATATAAAATATTTATACTCTTAATACTTTATGCATTATTTTGTTTTATATTCTTTATTATAATATTTTGCAATCTTTATATTCGACTTGTAAACTACGCTTAATTATATTAGTTTTTTGTTATCTTTGCGCAATTTAGTTATATTACAATCGAAATATATTTCTTTTTGTTATTCTTTTTATAAATTAAATTATCTCTTTAATCTTTAGACTCTAATATATTATCTTGCATAATTTTATTATTATTTTTGCTCTCTTTTTCTTTATATTTTTTAATATACTCTTAATTTTAATTTTAATATTATATATTATTATTTTTGCATACTTTCGATATATAATTGTTGTTATTAATATCTCTTTAATTTAAAAATTGTTTAATTTAAATATTGTCTTATTACTCTTGTTACTTATTTGAAAAACAATTATTTTTTAAAAGTATCTTATTTCTTGTATATTTTTTTGCGCTATTAATGTCTCAACAATATCGAGATTGCGCATTAATATTATTATTTTTGCAATACTTATTTTGTAAACTCTTTTTATTTCTTGTTTTTCTTTAATTTACGCTATTAGCTTTATCTTTTTAATTAATTGTTGCATTAAGAGTATTTATTTAGCGCTCTTTTAATTATCTACTTGCTTTATCGATAATAAATTTTTTGTTATTATTGTCTATATATTTGTTGTTTGCATATCTTTCTCTATCTTTCTAATTCTTTCTATTTAATTAATTGTTCTCTTTACTCTCTTTAATATCGAGATTAAGTTAATTTGTTTATTCTTTGCGAGAGTTTTGCTAAGATATTGCGTCAACTTCTCGATTAGAAAATATTATTTTGTTAATATTGTTATCGAAACTATTTTAAACGCGTTTCTCTTCTTAGATTTATAGAGTTTCTTAATATTTATTACTTTTGTTTTTATGTTTGTCGCAATTTATATTGATTCGCGTTAAGACGTACTAGATATATCTTAATTACTTGTCAACATTGCGTCGATTACGTCTATTTAATTCTAACAATCGAGATAAATTGTAAGCGTTATTGTTAATAGAGTCTTCTCTCTCGTCTCTTCTTGTATAATAAAATAGTCTAATATCGATTTTCGCAAACTTCTCTCTAGACGCTCTTTTTTATTATAATACATTAATTACTTATATCTAGTTAATATTATTTTATACTCGAATTTACAAATTTAATAATTAAAAAAATTAAAAAGTATCAAAAATCTACTAAGTTTTTGATTTGAAAATTACTTTTTGTTTATTTAATTAAAGAAATCTTTTATAATTTGTATTCGAATATTAACTTGCGAGTTTAATTAATAGCGTTAAAGATACTACAAAAGATTACAAAAGTTAATTTTATTTTTAAGTTTTATTGTAAGTTAAATTAATAAATATAAAACATTTTTTTTACTAGATGTTTAAAGAGTTTATTGTATACTTTTAATATTAAAAGAGTAATATTGCAAGTTAAAAATATATAGTTAATACAATTTTTGCAATTGATTATTTTAAATTCTAGTATACAAGAGTAATTCAAATATAAATACTAATTGTATATAATATAATATAAAGTTTTAATTGTTTTTGTAACTATTATAATTAAGTTAATATTGTTTTTCGAATATATAGTAAGAGAGATTTATTAAATAGACTATTACAAAGCTATTACATAAAATAACAGTTAATAATTTTCGAAAATATTATATTTAAACAAAAGTATTTTAAAAATAATATTTTGCAATTGTTCGATATCTTTTAATTAAAAATCTCTATAACAAGATTACAATCTCGTTTTATATTTATATTTATTATATTAGTATTAGTATTTTAATTGTATTTTTTAAAGTTGTAATCTTTAATTTATTATTTTTCTTGTTTACTTGTACAACAAGCGATAAGTAAGCTAATAAATTACAAAACTTAATATGTTTTAATCTTATAAAATATCTATAAGATTAAAGTATATCGAATTAAGATACTTTTGTTTAACTTGTATTAATATAGATAATATAATAATTAGCAAAATTCAAGTAGAAGAAAGTTGTTATATTTTTTTATTAATTAATATTAATAGCAAAAGATTGTATTAAGAATACTTATAAATAGAGAAAAAAATATAGCAATCTAGATAAGAAATTTTATTTATAAGAGAAATGCGCAACGCTATATTGTTTTAATAACATTTTATACTTTACAGTATTAATTAAATATCTCTTTATTGCAAGTATAAGCATACTCTTGCTTGTATTTATACTTTAATATATTAAGAAGTTTTGTTTCTTTATTATATTTAAGTTGCAATTATTTTAGATTTCGAAATTATAAATCTATTAATATATTTTTAGCATAAAATATTGCTCTTTGTAGTAACGCAAAATTGTAGTATTTGTATACAAATATACTTTTAAATTGCTATCTTAAAGATTATAATTGCTAGCTTTGTATATTTAATCTTATGTTTTTTTACTAGATTCTTTACGTTCTTAAAAGTTTGCAAAAATAATTATATATTGTATTTGTTAATATATATTTTTCACTTAATAAGATAGTATATATAATTGCGAACAACGCATCTATTAAATAGTTTCTCGATTTCGTAGAATAATACTTTAATGCTCGCTTTAAAGATTGATAAAAAATCGCAATTGCTTCTACAATTATATAGATTAAACTTTGCTATAATAGACTTTAATTGTGCAATAAATATAATCGAGTAAACGTTTATTATCAAAGATATTTGTAGACAAAAAGTAAGTTTATTGATCTTTTTTAATATTATAAAGAAATTTACTATTTAATTAGAAAGCTTATAATTAGATAACTTTAATATAATATATTCTTAATACAATTGTAAATAGATTTTATCTCTAATATTAATATTAATTGTTTAATAAAATAAATTATATTTTGCTTTGCTAAGAGTATTAATAAAGATTATAATATTTTCGAAGTTTTTTTCTTTAATTAACAAAGACAACTAAAGTTCTTTAAAATAAATCTTGTAAATATATTAAAAGTATTGTTTACTCTAAAATTATAAATAGACTTATTAAATATATATTCGATAATTGTATAAGTTATATTGTTAAATTTATTTTATAAATAAGATAGAATATTTACTTATATATTTTTTGGAATTGCAATAAGATAGAAGCGAAGACCTATCTCTATAGTTTAATTGATTTGCTTCGATTAATTGTTTGTTTAAGAGTAATAAACAATTAAAGCAAGAATTGATATATTAAAAGATTTAAAGATTATCTTCTAGAATCTTGATATAAACTTATTGTCGCAATCTAATATAATAGTCTTTAAAATATTTTAATTATAATCGACTAATCTAGCAAGTATTGTTTTTGCTTATTAAGAGACATCTTAAATATTCTATTCGAATAAAAGAAGTATTTGCTTAATAAACTTATATATAATAGTAAATAGTATATTGCAATTGTAACTCAATAATAGAGCAATTACAAAATCTATAGTAATAGTATAAAATAAAATTATAAGACTTGTAATAGAGTTGAGTTTTTAATATATAGAATAACGCTTAATTTAGTTAACTTAATACTTAAAGCAATAAGCAATATAAGTTTTAAAATACTTTATTATTTATCTTATATATATAGAGTAATAGAATCGATTGTATATATAATAAAAGCTACTATAGTAAATAAAAGTATATATTTGCTTAAATTTTTTGCTTTTTATAATTGCTAGAATATATAATCTTTCTAAATTATTATCGAAAACAAAGTAATCTAGATTAATTTTGTAGCAAAAGTATATATTATATAATTATAATTTATTTGTAATGTTACTTAATATAGAGAACTTAAATGTATTAAGAATCTTGTTTTAGTAATTATTTTTAAAGTAAATTTCTTTTTCAAACAATTCTTAAAGACGTTCGATATTTTAATTAAAGTAATATAATAGCTTTGCATCTGCTCTAATAGTAGTAACAATATTTGTATAACAAAGTTATCTAAATATAGCTAGATTAATTGTTAAATTGAGTTTCGATTTTAACTTTAGAAATCGATTCGACTTGTCAATTTTAATATTAGAAATCAACTCGAAATTTAATTCGATTTCTATTATTTTGAAATTAGTTTAATTTAATTCGACTTGATTTTCGATTTCAATATTAGAAATTGAATCGAATTGTCAAGAATATTAAGAATACTAAAAATAGTATAAATTTAGATTTTTTTAATTATTTTCTAGATAATGCAAAATAGTAATGCATAATATAAAAACAATCTAATATATTTATTAATTAATTTAAATAGATTAACTATTTCTATTAAATTATCAATTAATTGTTACTAAAAATAATAAAATTTACTAAAAATAATAATTTAACAATTCGAGTTAATTTTTCGAGTCGAATTTCGATTTTAAGTATAGAAATTAATTCGAATTATCGATTTCAACTTTAGAAATCGAATTGTCAAGACTTTTAAATCGAATTAATACAAATTGTTAAGATTCGAGTTAAGTATTTGACTCGAACTTGATAATTCGACCTAACGCAATTAGTCTAAATATAGCTTTATTGTAATATTGTAAAGCAACTTTAAGATTTTAAGCTTTTTAAATAGCGCAATATTTGTTTAAAGACAAGAAAAAGTATTAAGAACAATATTTGCTTTGTTAACTTTATATTTTATAAATAGATTAAATTTTAATAGATATTGCAAAATATAAACAAAACAAAAATTTAACTTATTTATAATTAATATAGTAAAAATATTTAACGAAGTATTAATATTGCAACGTTATAATTTGTATAAATAATAATAGAAGAGATCTTAATAAACTCTATTATATATTTAATGTTACAAATTATTTAAACTATATTTGCTATTTTAAGTTTAACATATTAGAAGTTGCGTTTTGTCTTGTTTAGATATTTGCTTAAGAAAAGAATTAATTAAATTGTTGTTTGCAAAAAGTTTATCTTATTTAAGAAGTTGTCTCGTATATAGTATACTATAACTGCGAATTTTTATTACTTAGATATATCTAAGTTTATATAAAAATATCGAATTCTATTGTAATAAGTTAAAAATATAATTCTTTTAAAAACAACTTGTTACGAGTCGCGTGCTAATAAGTACTATTCGTCGTACCTCGCTCTTTACAAGATAATTGGGAAGAAAAGATCTATTAAAAAGATTAAGATAATTAAGAAGACTTAACTCTTAAATATCGCAAAATCGAGTTAAGATAATTAAGATAATTAAGATCTTGAATATCTTAAATATCTTAAACTCTCAAATAATAGAAAGATATATAGCTTTCGAACGCAACTTTTTTATAAATTGTATTTAACTTATCTTAAGTCTTTACTTATTGTTACTTTAATTTACTAAATTACTTGTAAAGATTTATTAAATATAAGATTGTCTATAGTTATAATTCTTATTATCAAGTAATTGCTTGCATTGTCTAAAGACGTTTACAAATCTCTTTAATAGTATAACTTTCTTTAATATTTTTTACAAAAGTACTAGTGTAATACTTTGAATATTCTAAGAATGTTTGTATTACATTAACGCGTCTCTATTTCGAATACTAGCTCAACAATATTATATCGATTAATGTTTAGTAAAAACAACAAGATAAGAATTAACAAGTTTAATATTTACTATAAAGATTGTATTAATCTAAAGAATTAACTTAGACAAGTAAATATTTATTTTATCTTCTATCTTGTTCTAGCAAATCAAAAAACAATTTTTCTATTAATATTTCTTAAAGAAAGAGTTTAATACTAGCTTAAGTCAAATTTACGCAAATATTTGAAGAATTATAACGAAAATTCTTGAACAATATTTACAAATTTCAATAACTTTAAAAGAGAGCTTCGAAGAATCTTCAAAACATTTAACAAGAAACAAATTGCAAAAAAATAATTTAATACATAATTTAACAAATCTTTGCAATAGATTACGCAACAAAATTTCAAAAATATATTAATCTTATTAAGTAAGATAATATTGTACTTATAACAATATTTCGACCAAATTTTAAGAATAATCTTAAGAATAAAATTATACGCGATAATAGATTTATTAACGATATATTTAATCTTATTAAAGTAATTATCGATTTCGACAATAAATTGTATAAAAGAGTTATAAAAGAGCAATACAATTAATTTTACAAAAGAATAGAAATCTTCTTTAAATTAATAATTAAATATTAGTGAAAAGAATTTTGTTCTAATTAGAAATACAATAACTCAAATTATTGTAAGTTTGTATCTATAAAGTTAAATTTTATTTAACAATATAAAAAAAAAATCTAGAAGAAAGCAAGATAACAAATTCTAAAAATGTGCTATTTATATAACAAATCGAGTTATTTTGCAAAAGATTGTCGATTACAAAACTTAATAAATCGTCGACAAATTAATATTATATTAAGAGAAATATATAATAGCTAAAAGAATATTAGAAAGCAAATCGATATAAAGACAAATACTCTTAAGACTAAATCGAACAACAATTATTATTTAGTAAAGAATTTAGATTAGTTACAAAAAGTTCTAGATAAAATATTATTAAACAAAATATTCGCATTTATGCAAGAAATTAATTAAGCACTTTAGAAGACTATTAAATCATATAGCTTAATTATTAACTTAGACAAAGAGTATAATTGAAAGAACTTTTACATGTATATAAAACATATTACAAACTATCTTAAGACTTTAATTAGCTTATCGAAGATTATAAACAAATGCAAGAAGAAACTAAAAAGCAATATTACTATATAAAAAAAATATACTTAACATTATTATAAAACAATTAAATCTTATAGCATATATAGATTTTAGTTCAACTATAAACTATAACAATATATATTAGACTTATCTAGAAGATAAGTAAGAAGTTAATTAATTCTTAAAGAAGCTAAAGTTAACAATTTAGCAACAAAAGAAAGTTTAGCGCAAACAAGCGTTTAAAGCAAAAGTTACAATACAAAAATAGAAAAAACTTTAAATTCTTTAATAAAGAGTATATTAAAGAAATACAATATATTAGTTTAATAACAACAACTAAACTTAATAGCGCATGTACAATATTTTATTATATTAATTAAGATTAACAACTATTAACTTATAGCAATAATTGATTTTAATGCAATAAATAGTTTTATAATTAAAGCTTTTGTAAAGAAAGAAGAATATTTTATCCAAAAGAAGTTTAATACTTACAATCTAATAATTGTAAATAAAAATTTATTACTTGCAAGAATTAAAAAGTAAATAAAGAAATAGAATTATTACTAATAGCTATTTAGCAATATTACAAGAAACTAATTTTTAATATAGTAGAAATAGTTACTTACAATATTGTTCTAGAAATGCTTTAATTAAAGCAACACAATTTAGAAGTTAACTAAAATATACAAGTACTTAGATTTGGTCAATATAATTACGCAATTGATATTCAATTTACGCATTAATAGCGTTTGATAATAGATAAAAGATTAAGTCGAAGTTTAATTGCAAATATCAAGTTTGTATTTTTGCAAAAAAATAATTTAATAAAATTCGATTCGACAAGTATTAATAAGAGTTAACTAAATTACAAAGTTAAAATAAGTAAAGAAAATTGCAAATCTTTTAAGAACTCTAATTTTTTTAATATAACAAGAGAATTGCTAAAGTATATATTACAAATATACAACAATTAAAAGCATCTATTCTAGAAAGAGAGAACAATAAAGATTTTATCTCAATATTAATTGTAAGATTACAAAATTAAATTTAAATTAGACAAACAACTTATATTTAAATCTATATATATTTTATTCGAAAAGAAGCTAGAAATACTTCGCGAATACTTGACAAAAAACAAAAAGAAAAAATTTATAAGAAAATTCTAATTATAAATAGAATACTTAATTTTTTTTGTACTTAAAAAGAACAAAACTCTTTGTCTATATATTAATTATCGAAAGCTAAACCATATTACAATAAAAAATGAATATTTACTATTTAATATTAATAAGTTTTAGAATTAATTGTTCGAAGTAAAGTACTTTATTAAATTAAACTTACAAGAAGCGTACAATCAAATTAGAATAAAGATAGAGAAAGAATAGAAGACAACTTTTTGTATACAATATAAATTATACAAATATACAATAATATTGTTCGAACTTAAAAATATCTCAACAATATATTAGAAAATAATTAATAATATATTATAACAATATTTGAATCGATTTGTTATAGTATACTTAAATAATATTATAATTTACTTAAATATTTTGAAAGAATATATAAATTATATTTTCAAAGTACTAGAATATTTAAATAGAAAAAATTTATATTTTAAATTAAAGAAATGCAAGTTTTATTAAGAAAAAGTTAACTTTCTTAAATTTGTTGTTAAACAATATAAAGTATATATAAATCTTAAAAAGCTACAAGCAATTAAAGAATAAAAATTATTTATTAATATTAAGAAAGTTTAAATCTTTCTAAATTTTATTAGTTACAACAAGAAATTTATTAAGAATTACTTAGTTAATGCAATATTATTAACAAACTTTACAAAGAAAAAGATATTATAAAGATAAAAATTAATAAAAAAGAAATTATTTTAAAATCTTAAATTAAAATATTTAAAAAAATTAATATTAAATATATACAACTTACAATTGTTAAGCAAAATTAAAATCGACATATTAGATTTAATTATTAATATATACTTTAATTAAGAGTATAAAGATATATAATATTTAATAATATATTTTTCGAGAAAACTTTTGTTAGCTAAACATAGACTAGTCGCGTTGACCCAGAAATGTCACGTGCAAATGTCAAGACTCGAGTCAAAAAAATTCGAAGAATCGAATCGCTCAAAGTAGTTTAGCGCGCTTCGCGCTAAACTACTTTGAGTGATTCGATTTCAAAAAATCGTTACAACTCGATCTTGACGCTAGGTCGAACTAGAGGGGTGATATTATAACTTGGCCCAACGATTAGTTTAGCTAAACAAAATTATAATATTTACAATAAAAAGCTACTTGCTATTGTAGTTTCTTTAAAATTATAAAAAGTATATATTAAAGAATTATTAAAACTTACAATTCTTACAAATTACAAGAATCTTTTGTATTTTACTATTATTAAATAGTTTAATAGAAGATAAATGCAATAATCGAAGTAACTCGAACAATATAAGTTCAAAATATAATATATATTAGACAAAAATAACAATAAAGCAAACGCATTTAATAGAAGAAGTAATTATATAAAAACAAAGAAATTGTTTAATTATAATATACTTTAAATTAATAAGAACAAATTACTACTAGTAAAAAAATATAAGTTAAATACTATTTTACAAATACTTAGAGACAATAAGAAAGAATTTTTAATAAAGAAAGAAAAACTTCAAATATTAATCGACAAAATCGACAAATATATAAAGAATTATTATAATAAATTATTGCAAAAGTATTCGAAAGTAATTAAAATTCTTTAACTTTTACGCTAGTATTGTTAATTTCTCTAGATAAGACAAACTATCACGATATATATTAAACAATATCTTAGCTATTAGCAAAACAAATATAATATATATGCAAATTATAACAAAATTTAATATTAGAAATTACTTAAATTGTTATAAAATAAAATTACGATAAACTTTATTATTAAGTTGCTTAAGTCGACAAATTTAGCAACTAAAGATAGATATAATTCGATACTAATAATAGCTAACAAACTTATCAAGTATTTATATATTATTGTATGCAAAGAGAAATTTATAATAAAACAACTAGAATATATTGTATTAAATCGACTTATACAATATTATAATATATTCAAAGAATTAATTAGTAACAAAGACAAGCTCTTTACATCTAACTATTAAAAGATATTTCTATTAATATTAGAAATAAGACTTAGAATATTTATTATCTATTACTCGATTATAAATAATTAGATAGAGCAAACAAATTAGAGTCTAAAGCAATATCTAAGATATTATATTAACATTACTTACAACAATTCAGTATTACTTTTATCTATAACTTAACTAGTACTAAATGCAAAGATTTCGAATATTACTAAAATAATTTTATTCTTTGTTAACTATAATAGAGAACTTAATTTTTTTTAAAAAGAGCAAAAGTATTTGTTAATTTAATTAGCTATCGAAAGAGTAATAATATTAAAAAAGATATACAATAATATCTCAAAAATATAGAAAAAGTCGATTAAATATTAAAACAAAAAATAAAAAACAATATCTTAGTTAAAGAAAAGAAATAAAATATATCTTTTTACAAAAAATCTTAAAATAAAAAAGTTAAACAAAAAATTATATTATATTAAAGTCGAATTGTTTTTTATTAAAAAGATAAAGAAACTAGTTATTTACAAACTCGACTTATTTAAGAACGTTAAAGTATTTTTAGTATTTTATATCTTATTGTTAAAATTAACAAATTTAATTATATTTTAATAAAACACATTTTATTTTTATTTACAAGAAGAGAAACAATATAAGATTGAGAAAATTCTACAACAGAAAAATCAGAAATATTTTATTAAATAAAAATAAAAATTTATTTTCGAAAATATATAAAAGTTATTTAAAAATTCAAAGAAGTACTTTAACAAATTGCGACAATTTTGTTAGCAACAAAATTACTTATGAGTGTTGACAAAGTATTAGAGAACAAGAAAGCAAACAATAAAGAATTAATAATAGTATTAAGCAAGACTTCGAATATCTCTTTAGTATATTTGATTTTTTTCTTTGCTCTTCTTGATCTTTAAGATAATTTTCGATTTTGTATTACTTATTATTTTTTAAACAACAAAGTTAAATTTATTTTATTTTATCTTTTGCGCAATTCTTAGACGCTACTTTGTTATTTTATTATCTAGCTTTTTAGTCTTCTAAATAGTTTTATTTATTCTTTAATAGTTAAAAGTCAAATTATATTTTCGATTCTTTTGATAATACTTTTTACATTTAAGATATTTTTTATTTACTTAACAAAGTATATTAAATAAAACGCAAGCTCGACAAGAACGCATTATAAGAAGAGTATATCTATAGCGACAATTAACAACGAAATTGCGACGTTATTTAGTAGTCAACTTGATTAATATAATAAGAAAGAATAGATAATTTCGAGACAAAAATTCTTGAAAAGAGAAGATAATATTACAAGTTACGTGCTAATAAGTACTATTTGTTGCGCATCGCTCTTTACAAGATAATCGAGAAAGAAAGATCTATCGATAAAATCAAAATAATTAAGAAAATTTAACTCTTAAATATCTTAAATTCCAGTTAAGATAATTAAAATAATTAAGATCTTGAATATCTTAAATATCTTAAACTCTTAAATAATAAAAAGATATATAACTTTTGAACACAACTTTCTTATAAATTGTATTCAATTTATCTTAAGTCTTTACTTATTGTTACTCTAATTTACTAAATTATTCGTAAAGATTTACTAAATATAAGATTGCTTATAGTTGTAACTCTTGTTATTAAGTAATTGCTTGCATTATCTAAAGACTTCTACAAATCTCTTTAATAGCATAACTCTTTCTAATACTTCTTACGAAAGTATTAGCGTAATACAACTTTAAGATTTGCAAATCTATTACGCCTTTCATTTGTAAATTTATTAAACTTAATCTTAATAACTTAACACTTGCAACTTAAATTTTTAAAAATAGATAATAATTGCTTTATTAATACAATCTTTTTTGCTTAAAACAAATCTATATATTGCGCATAATATAATATAGATAAACTAATTATCAAGTTGAGTTATAATATTATTTCTCTAGTTCGACTCGACGTCAAGATCGAGTCGCGACGATTTTTTGAAATCGAATCGCTCAAAGTAGTTTAGCGCGATGCGCGCTAAACTACTTATAGTAATCGACTAAACTACTTTGAGCGATTCGACTCTTGGAATTTTTTTGGACCTAAGTCTTAACATTTGCACGTGACATTTTCGGGTCAACGCGACTAGTTTAAATATAGATATTCTAAGATATCTAGTAAGATTTAAAAAGATTTTAACAATTTTTAAACAAAGCAAAAAAGCAAAACAATATGATTGTTGTTATTTTTCTAACATTTATAAATATTTTTTGTAAATTTACGCAATATTTAAGCAAAATAACAAATAAATATTTTACAAATAATTTTTTGAACAAAAAACTAATATATTTAGAGCAAAATAAATTCAAGACTATTTATAGATAATTAAGATGTTTTAATAAGTTTTAATAAAAAGTTATAATATTATTGATAAAAACTTTAACAAATTGTTTGTAAAATCGAAGTATAATATTAATTTATTGTTAAATATAAATAAAGATTCTTTAAAATCTATAAGTACTATACTAAATTTCTCTTAATTGCAATAAAAAATATTTGTAAATTTAAATTTGTTTAATTGTTTAATATTAAATTAATAGAATTAATTTATTATTATTACAATAAAGATATAGAGAAAACGTGCAACTAAAGCAATAATATTAGATTGCAACAAAAGTAAATAACTATTGTTAATAATAATATTATTTGGATTACAAATATTTATTATTATGCGTCTCTTTTATTTGTAAAATACATTATATTAAATTACAAATATTTGCATTTGTTTTGCTCGAATAATTTTTACTAATACTACTAACAATATTTGAAAAAGTAGACTTTTGTTAAAATTTAAATATCTATGGATAAACTAGTCGAAATCGGGTAATTTCAATTAATTTTGGAAATTTGTAGTATAATCTAATTTTACTACGAAAAAATACTATGAATAGTCTTTATATTACTCGATCTAGACTAGTTTAATTCTAAATATTTTAGTTTAAATTAATAAATTTTAAGCTAGTCTAGATCGAGTAATATAAAGACTATTTATAGTATTTTTTCGTAGTAAATTAGATTATACTACAAATTTCCAAATTTAATTAAAATTACCCAATTCGGACTAGTTTATCTAAAGATATTTAAAAATTGTAACAAAAGTCTAATTTTTTAAGCATTGTTAGTAGTATTAGTAAGAATTATTCGAACAAAACAAATGCGAATAAATACTAGATAATTAAATTAACTATTAGTTTGATTTTCGATTTCAACTTCTAGAAATAATTTAAATTAACAACTTAACTTTTGAAATCAAATCAAATATTAGTTCAACTTTAACTATTTTAAAATCGAATAAAATCGAATTAAATCGAATTAAATTAATTTCGATTTTAAAAATTAAAATTAAATTGAATTGTCAAAAAGCAAAAATTACGTTATTATATCAAAAATTACTATTTTTAAATCTATGTTACTATAACTTTGAAATTTTAACTAAAGTATAATTTGATATACTTCGAACTTACAATTAAACTTGTTTATATTGTTATATAATCATTTACTCGAACTAGTTGTTGCTTGTATAACTATTTTATATTACTTTTTTATTCCAAAGAGATTCTCTTAATATTTTCGAGACTATAGCTACTTTTATTTTATAATAATTTGCTTAATCTAATTGTTACTTCTATTATTATTTTATATTACTTTTTTGTTTTAAAAAGATTCTTTAAATATTATATAAAAATATTGTTTTTACTACTTTTGTTTACAATATATCTAATTTTTTAAAAGTTTCAAATTAATTAATATTTTTAATCGAAAATAATTTTTGGAAATCTATTTTATGCAATTTACTATTTAGTAGTTTATGTTCTAATTAATTTGCAAGTTAATTTAATTAAAATTTTCTTAATTCTTATTTTAATAATAGAAAAAAAAATCTTTACAAAGTATTAAACAAAATTAGAGACAATTTTTTGTTGCTTATATTAAGAGAGAAAGACAAATATATTAAGTAAAGTTCAAATACTAATATTTAATTTTAAGAAGAATAACTATAAACTACAATTAACAAAAATATTTTAAACAAATTTAATTGAGACTTGTTAATTTGTATTAAGCAAAAAAGATTAATATAGAAGTATAATCTAAGTTTTAAAACAAATATATTTAAGTAATTTTAACTATAGAGAGTTTTTTTAAGATTGTTTGCAAAAGTTGCTATAAGTTTTTAAATTATTCTATTGTTTACAATTATTTATATACAATAAATATAAAGAAATATTTTTAATCTATTTTTACTTGAAACAAAAAAGATCTAGATTGCAAATTACAATTAATTTAGTTTTTAATTTCATAGTTACAATTAATAATACAAATAAATAATACAAAACTAATTTATTATTAGAAAAAAAGTTATATCGATCTATTGTTCTTCTTTGTTTAAGATAATTGAAATAGTTAATTATACAAGACTTTTATTAATTTAAATCTATTTTTTCGAATTATTAACAATTCTTATTTTTGAAAGTTATTAAAAATACTTCGATTAAAATTAGTGCTTCTAGATTGTACAAAATTATTAAAAATAGTTTTTTTTACATTTCGATTAAATTTGTAAAAAAATTAAGATAAATTTTAAAGATATTTAGTGTATCTTTATTACTTTAAATATATAGTTTAGTTTTTAAAAAGTTATTTACTTAGAAGTATTAATATATTAAATTAATATTGCATTTTAATTTCGCAAATATCTTATTAAATTTACTTCTCTTAATATTAAGTATTACAATTCTAGGCAAATTCTTAACTAGATTTGTCTCCAGCCTCGAATATACTACAAGTAGTAGCTAGTGTCTTGACACTTATAGTATTTATACTTATTTTCTATATATAGTTAGTTTTGCATAGCTAATATTCTTGTTATTCAATTATATACTAGTTATTTATAGCTCTAACTTTGATATAATACTAGCTATTTCTTCAAAAACAATTTTGCAAATTGTGTTTTGAAAATATTTAATTTTGCTATTTTTTTTGGTTTGTAAGATAAGCTTTAGATACAAAAGTTATTAAAGCAAACGCTTTTTGAAGCGTAATTAAGTTACAACAATAGATATCTCTAAAATAACGTGCAATTTAACAATAACTCTTTTGTTAATTCTCTAGATATATATTTCAAAAAGCTTATTATACTAAGTAGAAAGAATTTTATAAGAATAAGAACAACAAACAATTCGAGTAAGTTTGCTAGAAACAATATTAGCAAGTTTGCTAAAAAAGACAAAAGTAGATTTGCTAGAAAAGACATTAACAAGCTTGCTATAAGAGATATTAGCGAGTCTACTAAAAGAGATATTAGCGAGTTTGCTAGAAGAGATATAAACAACAAATTGTTTTGACTACAATTTAGTAAATTTGCTAGAAGAAATATTAGTGAATTTGTTAGAAAAGATATTAGCGAGTTTGCTAAAAGAGACAACAATTAATTTGCTAAAAAAGAAATTAATAAGTTTGCTCGAACAATATATTTAATTACAATTCTATTATTGTATTCGAGCAATTCTCTTTTTTATTTATTATATTATATTGTTGTTGTCTTTGAACAATCTCTTCTATCAAACAACAATAATAATATATACGCGTTTAAGAATAACATTTTTTGTTAAATATATTATCAAGTTTGCTTTGCGACAAAGCAATATCTATTTTTAATATTAAAGACTTCGCAATAGAGATAAACTTTGTTAACAAAGAAAGTAAATAATTAATATATAATTGTGTCAAATATATTTAAACTTAAGTATCTATCTCTTTTTACAAACTTCTTTATTACTTGCAATCTAAACAATTTACTTGCATTATAATTAACAAAATTACAATAAATTAGTTGCAATTGAAAAATAACAAATTACGCGCTATAGATCTTAAAGCGCGTTACAAGATTAACAATGCTTATAATGATAAGCTAGAGTTCTTACATAAATCTTCGAAGTTATACAAGAATTGTTTGAATTAATTTTATAAAGATTACAATCTTAAGCTCGAGTTATATGTTTAAAATAACAAACGCTTTTTAGATTCAAATAAATTTAGCAAAGATTCGAATAAGTATAAACAATAAATTATTGTATTAATTATTAAGTTCGACGTCGAATTAAGTTAATTTGTTATCAAGAGAGTTAAATTGAGTTTGCATATATTAAGATAGTTGACGACGTCTTTAAGAGCATTAAGTATTGCATATTCGACAAAAATATTCATTTTTATCTAATAATAAATATCTTGCTTTAGAATTTAAATGCTTAGTACGATAATTTCGATAAGAAGAAACAAAATTTTGTTAAAATTATATTTCTCAAGTTTGATATAAGTGCTATTAAGAGTCTCAATTACTATATTATACGCTTTATATTAATTGCAATTGAACTTAATATAATCGAACACAACAAGATATATTAATTAAAGAAGAATCATAATTATAAGCTTTGCAATTAATATGTTATTATTTAAGATTACAAAATTTTGAACAAGCTTATTCTTCTAATTAGAGAAATAAATTTGAAACTTTAATAGTTAAACAAGTCTCGCTTAAGTATTATTACTTGAACAATTAATTTTGTACAACTTAGCAACAATACAAGATATATAACTATTATTAAATTTAATAATTGCAATAGAGATATCAATCTTAATGCACGCAATATTAATCGAAAATGAAATTAAAAAAAAATGTAAAAATATAATCTCAAACTCTTAAGAACAAGCTTAAAGAGAAAAATCTTTGTTAACAATATCTAAAATTAGAATATTGTCTCTATTAGATAAATATTTTTTGCAAAAATAGATTATTTAAAATTCTTAAAGAAGTTACAATTGCGCTAAAAGTTGTTTATTTTAGCAACTTTAAATTTGCAATACTTCGAAAAAAGAATTTACAAAATATCTCGAATAAGAATACAAGCAATTTAGAGAACTTTAACAACTCGAAAAACTAAATAGTTTTAACAATAGTTGCAATTCGAAACAAAAATTAACGTTTATACAAAGAACAATAAAGAAGCTCAAAGTTATATTTAACTTATATAATAGAGTCTTGCTAGCTAAGATTAAATTAAAGTTTAATATTATTAAAGACAAGTTACTTAACAAACAATAGCTAGACTTTTACGTCAAAATTTATATTAAAGCTCGCGTCTTTTTCGATAAACGCTATATTAAGTTTATGTTACTTATTAATATAAAAGCTTTAAGAAGAGTTTTTGTTAATAGAAAGTTTGTTAAGCTTTACAAGCTTTTTACAATGCTTTTGCGCAATTTTATTAAGTTACGTTTTATTAACAACAAGTTTGTTTCTAATATCTCTTATATTGCTTAAGTAATAATTAATTTTTACAAATATTTGAAAACTTTATAATATCTAATAATTAAGTTGAATTAATTTGCAATTATTCTCGATATATTTTAAATATAAGAATATAATATACAAACTAAAGATAATATACAGTCTATTAAGTTTAATTCGAATTATTGTATAAAGTATTGCTTATCGAATTATAAATTACTTAAGATTCTTAGTAATTTACGCAAGCAATTAAAATGTGAGTGCCGTCTCGCCAAAACCTCATATACTAGTTCTCGCAGACTGCAGTGGTTCGATCTTCGACAATATGTCAGCCTCGCGGTGGAAGTCTCTTCAAACCCTCCTTGACGCCCCGAAAAGCATTCTATGGGTCACTTGTGCAGCATATCAGGACAACAGCTACGCCGCTATGTCTATTGGGTTGATCCGCAACCTCTTTTACGAGCTGCTGGGAACTGCAGTACATCTCCTGGACTTTCCTGATTGGGAGCTTGTCGACTACGCCGCCATCGCGAAGCTTATGCTGCAAATTAAGTTCATGGCGTACTTGAAGGAGCAAGATAGCCTTGACAAGATCACCTGGACCGTGGAACCTGAGCTCCGTTTTCACAACGGCATGCTTGAAATGCTTCGCGTGCGTCCGCAGGAAGAGCAAAATTCTCGTCTGAACTCTACCCGTAGGCCGATTGTGCAGCTTACCGACGTTAGCGCCCACACGACACGCCTCGAGCCTCGCAACGGTGTATACGCTCTTGTGGAAGATCATGTAGCAGCTTTGGACGTTGAAGGCGCCAAAGTCGCAGTCAGAGTGACTACTTCGCTACTGTCTTCAATCAGGACAGCCGCCGGATTTGCTTTTGTCTGCTTGGGAATCGATCTGCAGACCGGGAAGACGCTCCTCTGTCTTTCTAATACGAATGCATCCCGCATTGTCGTGCATAAGTCTTGGACAGTACCTATCGAGGGCCCAGTTGTTGACAGACAGTATATGTCTATCGTCGTTGGGTTTCTAATACTTCGGGAGCTTCTCAGAGTTATTCCCAGTACGGGTTCACTAGTGGGTCACGAGCTGAACGCCGGTCTCGCCTCGTTGTTGTCCAGAGAGCTCTTGGAGCGTGGTCAGTCGGCCTCATTCACAAGTTCGGATCCGGATGTACAGTCTCGCCTTGGCAGTTGGACGCACTTACATAAACGAAGCACACACCGGTCCATAACCTCCGCTTTGCCGACCGGGATATCGTGCTTCCTTGACGCTTCAATAGGAGCCAACAACTTGTCACGTCGAGTGAAGGCAGCCTTACCAAATTACTGTCAGAAGTTCGAGCTTGCCAGCATTTTCGGGAGTTTCGCTTCGGTATTACCCAACATTGCGCCGGAAGGCATTGAGGCGATGTTGCATGAAATAAGTACGCTCGCTTCAGAACTCTCTAATGGCATACCAGACGGCGCACCTTTGGATGCTGTGACGTTACATACCGCAACCGTTTCACCAGTCCCCAATATTGCGCTAATTGACTGGACGGCAGAACGCAGGGCGTGGGTGTCTTTGCAGCCTATCTCATCCCGCAAGGATCTCTTCCGAGATGATGTGACATACTGGCTAGCAGGACTGTCCGGAGATCTTGGGCGATCGATCACAGACTTCATGATCGTCCACGGAGCTCGACATGTTGCTTTGAGCAGCCGTAGGCCTTATTTTGATGAACCGTGGGTGCAGTGGCACAAGTCGAAGGGCGCACATGTGTCTTATTTCGAATGGTGCGCTCATCATTACGCTCAACGTGGACTATGCTAACGAAAGGTACTGTACAGTGACCTTACTGACTTTGATTCTGTCGAATATACGTTCAACAAGATCAACCAGGCTATGCCCCGGATTGGCGGAGTTGGTAATGGAGCCATGGTCCTACGCGATGGTGTCTTCTCGCAGATGTCGCTCGAAGACTTCCAATGTGTGACTCGTCCGAAAGTCCAGGGCACAGTCAATCTCCTCAGTCTGTTTGAGAGAAGGCAAGAGACGCCATTTAACGATTTATATTCTAACGTACAAAAGAATTGAGCAATAATGTTACTAGATTCTCTCTAAGATATATAGTCTAGAGTCTACATAGAATTAGAGTCTTAGCAAACGCATATAGATATTCTGCTCAAGATTATTGTTGTTGTTCGAAATTTCTTTAAGAATATTCTTGTAGTTAGAATCGAATCAATATAATTGTAGATTTTATTTAAAAACTCATCTAGAAATTAAAATAAAGCTTCTATAACTATATTGCAAGTATAATACAACAAGAAACTTATTATTATAAGTTATTATTGTTACTATTTTGTAATTATATATTAATGAAAAAATTGCAAGAGCAATTTGCTAAATCTAGAAAAGAAGTTAACAATACTATTCTTGTTTCAAGATAAAAAATAATTAAAATATTTTTGTTTTAATCTATTTTCTTCTAAGTATAAGCAAAAAGTTCTATAGAAAAAAATAGAGAATATATAATAGAGTTGCTAATAGAATCTTTAAAAATTGACAAAAAATATATCTAAAAAATTGTATTTAAATTAAGCAATCTTATATCTTTGTTAGATTACTTAAAAGATATAAATAAGATTTTTATTACAAGATATTGTTTTAGTTAAACTATAACAAAAAATCGAGCAAATTGTAATTAAAAAAAGAATCTTTTTATTTTTCTTTATCTTTATTAATTTTTTTTCTACAAAAACTATATAGTTTAAGCTTCTATTATTAAATATAAACAATAAATAACTTATTAGTATAAAGTATATTTATAACAATATTATATTCTACAAGAATAGAAATAATAAAGTTAATTAATAAAGTTAATTAATCTTATATTTAACAAATATTTAAATTGTAAATTTATTTTTGTTAGCAATTTATTGCTACTATAGTTATTATTTAAAAACAAATATTATTTCCGAAATTAATTGTATATATATAGACAAGTATTTAAGATCTTATATAAATTTAAATTAAACTTTAAAATAATAATTATTTATAATTTATTTGTAGACAAAGAAGTAAAAAAAGATATATATAAATAAGTTATATTTAAATTAAAAAGCAATACTAGATTAATTGCAAAAACTCGAATTTATTATATAACTTAATTCTATAATATTAGATTCGAATTCTTGACAATTAAGCAAAAGAATTTGTTTTAAGCAAGCTAATTAAATAACTTAGTTTATTAATCTTGGCAATTCGATTCTACGCTAAAAATTTAAATCGAATTTCGATTTTAACTTTTAAAACTAAAATTTAATCTAACAATTAGTTCAAGCAATACTTTTTCGAATAGTTTCTTATATAATTAAATAGTTTAAATATTACTTTAATTAATATTTAGATTAATATCTACTTAAATATTTATGCAAAACAAAGAATATATAAAAATCTAATTATTTTTTATCCAAAATATTAAATAGAAAGTGCTCTCTACTAAAAGTAGAAATATTTCTTATTAAAACTAGATATTTCTTTAGTAATTATCTACTTATATTATTGTTTAAAGTATTTAAACAAGTTATTGACTTTTTATTGCAATATAAAAGTAAATATTTTAAAATTATCTAATATTTTGCACAATTTGTTAATTATTAAAACAAACTTTTCTTAATGTTTTTATTAATTACTATCTTTTATAAGTAATTCTACTATTGTTTAATTAATTTATTATATTCTTTTACTTGTATTTTTGCTTAAATTAATTGTATACCTTCTTACTTACTTTTTTATAAAATAATAAATAAATCGAATTTTCTCTCTTCTTAATTATTTAAATTATAGATTTTATTATTTGCAAAAATTGAATTCTTAAATTTGATATTAATATTAATATATATAGTCTTCTTAATAGCTGCAATCTTTCTTACAAGAATAAAGAATACTTTCTATTAAAAGCGAAAGTACTTTTTACTAGAACTAGATATATCTTTAGTAATTATCTATAAGTAATTTCTTAGAATTATAAGATTAAGATTTTTTAGTTATAGCTATATATTTATGCAATAGTATACTAACTATATGTTAAAGAATTAATACTAAATAAAAATTAATATTTTGTTAACTTAATAGTTTAATAACTAAACAATCGAACAACTAAGTTACTAAATAACTAAAAAATCGAAATTTTAAGAATAATTTTTAACAAGTTAGAGTTCGAATTGTATAATACTAATTACTACAACTAAGTATATAGAGTAAATATATTAATTCTTTAGTTATAATTGTATAATTAATATTGTTGTTGTTGTTATTAATATTTGCTACAATTCTATTATTGTCTTTTAATTTATCTAGTTAAAACAACTTTTCGATTCTTATCTTCTTTTATTGTATTCGAGTTTCGAATTTGCGCTAACTTTGTAATTTTTTACTTGTTTTTCTTCTTAAATACTCTTAATTCTATTAACAACAAATTAGCAATTATAATATTATTTTCCTCTTATTTAAACTCTTTATTTTTATTATACTTAATCTTGCACTCTATTAACAATATATTAGTTTAAGACTTAATAATAGCTTTTGTTTCTTTTGTACTCAAAATTGCTAACAATTTTTAATTAAAAAATTAATTTTGCTTTTGTTTCTCTTTAACTCTAGAAAATCTTCTTTAGGTTATGCAGCAAGGGCAAGATAGAGTTCTTAGAACGCCAGCTATTATAGCTGATGGCAAACGAAAGACTGCTTCTAAATCTATAAGAAAAGCATATTAGTTCGATAATAGAGCAGAGCTTGGGCCATTATGCTATAGACGGGGGTAGGGATAGACTACATGCATAGAATGCTTTCCATAACAAGCTAGATGCTTTCGGAGAACCGGACAACCATTCCATGTTTGTGATGGATTGGCTGTGCATGAATTCCACGCTTTAGAGATTGGGAGGCTCTAATATTTCCCCGCAACTTTGGTCCCAAGTTTTCTTGGGCCAATCGGAGCTTAACCGAGCTGTACCTCTCTTTGCATTTCGATACTTGGGAATATCTACTCTCTGGAGTTGCCATTGACCAGGATTGCATTGGCTATAAGGTCCAACTACCTGGTGTGCTCGTGAGTAGCCAAGGAATGCCGAGTTCGCTGTGCATAACGCTTCAATCATGACGAAACCTGCACATCGACCATTATGGGGAGTATCCTGTTGTAGGTGTCCCCCAGGAAACGTACTTTCCCTCGGGGGGTAAAGATGTTAGTGCGACAAGGGTTTATTTTGCCCAGCTTTCACCAAAGTAAACCCCTGTCGTACTAACAACTAACCCCGTGGATAGAAGTAGAGTACTTTCGTATCTGGCCATTTACTTTCTAGTGCCGCTGAGAAATACCGACCTTTTGTAACTCGGCGAAATTTCTGGCAAACTTGTAGTACTTCTGATTAAAACCCACGTAGGACGGAGAGAATTTTGCGCCTCCCAGGGCCTCCCCGCAGCCCCTAGTCGCTAGCGCCGAAGAATGAATGGCCTGATCTCTCTTTCGCTCATGCTCCTGTAGAATCAATCCATCGCTTTCGTAATCTGTAAAAATGGCATAATGCTGTGCATCTTCCAATCATATGGGTGTACAAGACGAGGATAAGCTGCAGGAGTACAAGTAGCAAAATGGATAGCACAACATGTCTCAACAAGTCTCGCAACCAGCCCTTTACGCTTTGCCAGTATGTATAAACGTTCGCCTTCTGCGCATTCATTTCCAATGATGGCAGTGGGTAGAGCCAAAGTGCAACAGTTGCTACTAGCTGCCAGGAAGCTCTCTCTCACGAGACGTCGAACACAAACAAGACCCGAGACAGCGAGACTTTGATGTTATGCGTTGTTGCCACGCAACACCGTAGCCATGCCATCTTATACTCAAAGCCACACGATTAGAGGATAAGAACGAGTGTTGCTTGAAGACCACACGCAAAAGCTACGCGATTCGCCAACTTGTATTTCTACATCAATGGATGGGTCCAGCTGGGCAAGATTCCTCTATTTTGGTCCAGTCCAGATGCCGTTATGAAGTAGCCTAATGTACCACTGACCAGTCATGAAAGATGGAAAGAAGTCCTTGTGATCACGAAATGACTTGACTAGGATGGCCAAGATACCTTGTGGTAATAGCAACCCTTGCCGAATATGAGGATTGATTGAGGTGCGATGATGGTCAACGATCAGTGTTCCTAAATTTCGTGTAAGAAGATCCAGTCTTCCAACAAATCTATATGTATGCATCCCTTCCTAGAATAGCCTATCAAAATTGTGCCTCCCATCAAATAACTTACAATCTATAGCGGGACCGCTTCCGAGAATGGACTTCTCAAATGGTTCCGTCAGAAGACTTCCCACCTCCCCACGTACAAACAAATGAACAATCCATTTGGCGATCCTATATCTCCTTGTCAGCCAGCGAAAGCAATGTTCTCCTCCACAATCACGTACCGGGTACTGAGACGGGTTTTCAGTCCCATCCCACCCGCCAACACTACAGCTGGGAATCGCTCCTGAAACAAAATCCCCATCACTGGGCCACGCTTGTTGACCGAGATAGAACTGGATATAGTCGTGTTCTTTCTCGGGTACGCAGGTGAGTACCTCTTCGAGCTTGCTCTGGAACTGGAGTGGATCGCTGGCAGTGTACCCGTCCGCGCCTCCAAGGGGCTGTGTATAGCCAATTTGATTGCCACCGTTGTCGGTCATCAGGACCTCGAGATCGTACTTTCCATCGCCGTCTCTGCTCCACTGATGCACGTGGATGTGGCAAGTGCCTTGTGCGTAAGGCGCAATTGGAGTCGCCGTTGCTGGGGATGCTTGTGTCGTGGGCGGGACGGTCGTAGCTGCTTGCGTTGTTGACTGAACTGTTGTCGCAGCTTGTGTTGTTGATTGAATGCTAGCAGCGCCTCCTTTCTTAGGGTTGTCTGCCTCAGTGACACGATTCCAGATTGCCGGCACATCAGGTATCCTGTTCCAAGATGCCTTAGTCTTGAGAAACTTCTTAGCCTCTGTTGGAAGGTTTTTGTTGGTTATTACAAAAGGTATAGTATCGTAAGCGAGGAAGTTTGCCAGTACACCTGCGACCATGGGTGCTGCTATTCAACATGTCAGTCAACCCTCGCTGAGTCCGACTCGCTGATGTCCAGTATGAGAGCTGGATACCCATGCGCTTGCGCCACCAAAGGCAAGGTAATTGCCATGGAGCGCTTTCGGTATGGCATGGAATCTCGAAGGATCGGGGCTTGAACCTACCATAAGAGGTACCACTTCTACTATATGGATCGTCGTTGTCTCTATACTAGCATCTAACGTTCACTCCCGGGGCTGACATAGTAAGATGATCGCCGCCTTGGGAGAAACCGGCTGTTTGGCCGGTATTGTCCGTGGCGCCAATTACAATCAGAGGAAAGTCCGGCCCCTCGAATATAGCCGGGGCAAGGTCAATCTTCGTTCTTTTATTGCCGTCTTTGTCCTCTTCCTTAGCATCGTTACCGGAGGAAAGCACAACTGGTACGTTGTTGTCCAAGAGTACTTTTATATCATCTTTCTGTTTCTGGCGCAATCTGGACAGATTGTTGGGGTCCACGGGATTGGTGGAGCCAATAGACATGGTAACAACGCTCCTTTGTTCGCGGCCTTGCGATTGGATGTCGTTCCATATGATTTCGAATACGTTCGCTTGTTCGATAAGATCTAAAGCACGCATCTTAACGACGACAAGCTTTGGGAATTTCGCAGTGCCGTATTTTTGGCCTGCTGCCTTGGAGGCTGTAGCAGTGCTGTGGGAATATAGACCCATGGAAAAATCGTTTCCTTTTCCACCATCTGAGCCATCCTGTGTTCATGAGAAGCCGAAGTTAGCATGGTATCGGTTTTAGTAGGTCCTACTGCGTGAAACAGCTTTGCCTAGGCCTTGCCGCCGTCAGAAGGCCAGGACTTTATAGGGATTGTCCAATCCTCATGCCTGGCCGGCTAATCCGACAACAACGTACCTCGTCTGGCGATTGGCCTGCTTCTATTGATAATGGAGTTTGCAAAACTTCCACGTTGGGAAACTCCTACACCGTATAAGCTATCGTACACAACCTTCAATCTGAGTCTGCGAGCTTACGTCACGCCATTTCCTTTCAATACCCTGTCGTATAATCAGTTTGCGCTCTCTGGACATGCTCCGCTCTTTGTACTCACAAGCTCAGCGTGATAGATGAAGCTGTCCTTTGCGCCCTTTTTAGCGTACACGTAATTCTCTAAGTCATTTAAATTCGGAACGGTACTGCACAGAGAAAGTTTCAGTCTGCTCTGATCAAAAAATGTCTGAGCAGAACTTACCTTGGCTGGCTAAGAAACACGAGGTCTGAAAACGCTTTGGATTGAGTAGTGTACTCGATGGCTCTTTTGACTTTGTTAGGTAGTGCATGGGGTGGGTGAGGAGCGTCTGTTGGTAGCGGCAAAGAGGCGAAAGCCTTTTCAGAAATGTAGTTCTCTTCTGCACCGTCAATACCCTCATCTTTCTTGATCTCTTGGAGTTGTGTATCAGTAACATTCACAACCCAAAAGCGGAGTGTGTTATGGTTCGACTTTTCCCTAAACGAGAAAACCTTGGCTAGCTGGGTAATTTTTTGGATGTTCGATTCCGTTTTTGCCAGAGCTTCTTCGTTAGTTCCATTTACAGGAAAAAATGCATATTCTGTCTTTCCATCCTGGCTCACAGCCATAGGCGCAGTAGGCGCTGAACTTTCAAGTCCACTGACCGTTTGGCTCGGGCTAGATAATGTGCCGTCAGCGACCGCTCCCGCAGCGGCATATAAGGCAAAGGCTGACGAAATAAGGCTTGATAAACGCATAATTGTTGAAGTTTATAGACTTTTCGGGTATTGAAAGCTGTAAGATAATGACTGAAAACCCATCGACTTCCACAAACCTTTATACTTCTCAGTCAGCAGCTTGGAGTGTAGGCCTTGTTGAATTTGTTGGTCATGATGTCTGAAACATCTGACAAACGACCGCTCGGAGAGCTGAAGCTCCAGGAGGATGGGGGAAGAGAAACCTTCGCCACATAAACTCCTGTCTAAGCCTGGCCCTGCTGTACAGCCATTCATGAAGGCCTCGCTTTGCTGCATGAACGCTCAACGTGACCTTCACCCAACATGTACACATCACCAGCCAAGCCGGGCATTCCTAGGAAGTCTTTGCCAGCTTGGCAAAACATGTAAGATGTGGGCAACGCAGCTGGAGCCAGGCTTCGTATTTGACCTCGAGAAGAGCCAACGACTGTAAGAACGAGGAGGATCAAGGAATATCAAGGCGGCAACAGAGACGACCGGCACGTTCAGCACATAACAGAAATAACGTACAACGCGATCGAGCTTGCAAATTGAATGGGACTTGTGCATTGCTTGTTTCAGCTTACCTGTTATCCTCGTCCACACCAACTGATGGGGAATGAGTGGGAGCTGGAGGATTTTGCAGCTCTCCCTGCGCAGCTTCGTGGGCCATTCTAGTACACGGAATTTCCGTAGAATGCTTCAAGTGGTGCCAAAAGGGCGGATTATAGGAGCCGGAACGTGCTTTGCTGCAGATCAACGTGTGTTGGAGAGGTAAGGTAAGGTAGCAGGGTATCAACGTCGAGTAAAGGCTGTCACAATTTGTCTTTGCTCCTCAGCATCTTATAGTTGTGCTCCAGCGCTTGGCGCCAGGCAAGACGTCCTGGGCTCCTTCCCTCCTGGCATAGCGGCTGCCAACGAATACTCACTCTACCAAGCACATGACCAAGCAGCGCAATCCTTCGGTGACGTGCAAGCTGAGGCCGGTTCCGAAGAGGCTATCGCCTGTTCCTAGTCACAAACGAGCCTTGCAGGGCGCAGGTGGCACAAATAGTTGGTCCAATAGCAAATATAAGTTCGCAGCTAGCTGTGACACGTCACACGTCTCGCATTTATCGACAATTCCACTGTTAGGGCTTGGCGGGCGTGTAGCGTCTGGTGCAGGGTGCTGATCACCCTCAAAGCGGCAGCCTCGGGCGCGCCTTGGTTGAGCCGAGTGCACTTTGCTGTCCAATAAACCTGCCAATCAAACGATTTCTGGTGTTTCAACAACATCCATGGATCGTTCTGACGTCGTCTCTCACTCACGCTGTTGATGTTGCTCGGTCCGTTCGCCTTAAGGTCTTAAAGCCCGCGCATTCCCGTCAGCGACAGTAGGCATTTCTTTTGGCGTCACACAATCTGCGATTCCAACGGGTCCCAGAATCTCATTGAGCTCTTAGAAGCCTCTCAAAACCTCTACAGGCCTGCAAATCAAGAGTACTGGATAGAAAAGCCTAAGGAAAAGCGACAGCCACCATGAGGTTGTACTATCACGACAACAAGCCCGTAACTTCCCCCATAGCTTTCCAATGCTCTGCCGTTACTGAAGCTCCAGATTCCAGGGCGGTTGTCGCCTCCCTCACGACTCCGGTGAGGAGCTGCCACTCACCTACCTGTCTGCTCTTGGAGTCCTCTACTACGCACTACCGCCTTCGACGCCGTCCTCAGCGGCTAAAGTGGAAGACATTGCCAAGACGCGCAACTACGCCAACCGCGACGAAATCACCGTTTCGCCCGACGCTATGGGCGCAGCCTACGACGAGAAGATCCGGCTGTTCTACGACGAACATATCCATGAAGACGAGGAGATCAGATACATCTTGAAGGGGACGGGATACTTCGACGTCAGAGACCAGGACGATAGATGGGTGAGGATTCGAGCCGAGCCGGGGGATTTGCTCATCTTGCCGGCGGGGATCTATCACCGGTTTACCGTTGACGAGGAGAATGTCCGTCTCCCTCTCCCGACTGATTTGGGTTCTGCGGTTCTGCTTGCTATCGGATGATGCTGATCTTCCCCAGTATATCAATGCCATGCGTCTCTTCCAGACCCAGCCCAAGTGGGCGGCTCTGAACCGCAATGAGGAAACGGAGTTGAACCAGTTTCGCAAGAACTACGTCCAGGCAAGGGCGCAGAGGTTTCAGGAGTAGGGCTATACCAGCATAGCGCCCCAGAATCGTGGAAGCGGACTGGAGATTCTCAAGGAGGTCGTAGAAAACTGACGAGTTTCGGATGTCAAATATAGTTCTTCGAGCGTCGTCAACGCGACAACAAATTCGCCCTAAAGAATGTCAGTCTATGGTCGCGCCTCCATGCATTACCTACACATGCACCACTCATCTAGGAGTACTTCCAAGAGCAAATAGACAATTACGTACTTGGATTCGCGATTGATTTCTATCTAATTTAAGCTCTACTCTTAGCGTTTGGAGAACGGCTCGTTGAGTTGTCCCCTGATCACATTTCTTGATCTTCGTAGTCCATATAGCAAAGACACACGGGTCGTGCACGACAGGATGACTATTAGCAATTTCACAACGATTGTCCCTGCTTGGTCTTATCTTAAGATCTCTACCCTCGTCAAACCCTCAATACTGTAAGATTTATTTTGCCAACAAACAGTTAACTCTGTTAAAAAATTATCAACTACTATTCTAGAGACTTGACGCATTCTATAGAGATTTTAATTGCAAGATTTGAAGCAAAATTAATCAATTGTAGTCGATTGCAAATTGTATTGTGTTTAGATCAATATATTACAAATCTAGCTCGAAACAATATAATTAGACTGACCGCGTCGGGTCGGGTCATCGAGTTCGAGCCGGGTTCCCGGCCCGCCAAGACCCGGGTCGGGTCAGGATTTTGATATCGAAAAGTCGATTCGGGTCACGATGTTGATACCGAGTATTTGGGTCGAGTCAAAGGGTAGATATGAAGTACTTAGCGTATAACCTGGCTCGACTCGCCAAGACTCGAAAAATTTAGATTATTTTTGAAAAAGTGCATTAATCAACTTAATCAAGTTGAT
>JAABUQ010000431.1_pt1 | contig 96644 bp, 96 predicted proteins | sample 5560001 | NCBI WGS metagenome assembly JAABUQ01 (sample SAMN10711888, study PRJNA513371) | rock metagenome | isolation source: Antarctica rocks | place: Antarctica: Victoria Land, Finger Mt nord | collected 2015-12-18
TTTTTATTCTTTAATTGCTCGTAGTTTTTCGAGATTCATGCGTACTTCATGTCGTTCTACGACAAATTCAAGAAAATCAACTTTTTTTCGATGAAATTCGCATTTCTTTAATTTAAGATGTAAGTTTTTTCTATTTAGACATTCTAATACTTTAAAGACATAACTAATATGTTCGTTCAAAATTTTTAAGTAAATCATGATATCGTTCAAGTATATTATGACAAATCGATTTAGATGTTGTCGTAGTGCATCATTAATTATTTCTTGACACGTTGTCGAGACGTTCGTAAGCTCAAACGACATTATCGTGTATTCGTATAGTTTATATCGTGTGCGAAAAGCTATCTTTTACTCTTTCCTTGCCTTCATCCTAATCTAGTTATACGCTTCTCGTAGATTCAATTTGATGAAGTACTTCGCTTTGAATAGTTGATCCTAAAGTTCGCTAATATTAAATAGTGAATATCGATTCTTAATCGTAATATGATTTAGTTTTTGATAATCGACACATAAACAAAGAGTTTCGTTCTTCTTAAATACAAAGAGAATCGAGTATCTCGCCTATGATTAAGATTTTTTGATAAATTCTTTCTTTTCGTTTTTTGTCAAATATTCGCGAAGTACTTCGAGCTTTTTCTTGAATAAAACATATATAAGTTCAAACGTAAATTGCTTGTTTGATTCAAGTTTAATTTCGTAATTTCACGATTAATGTTTAGAAAAAGTCTTTGTCGTTTTCTCTTCTTAGAACAAATGCTTTCAATTGTTGTATATTCGTGATACGTGCTTTAGCGATTTCTTCGTTATACTAGATAATTCAAGATTCTTAGAAAATTCGTAGTTTTCTTCACTTACTTTGTCTTTATAACTTGACTAATCTTTGCTAGTGCCTAACGAGTCGAATTGTTATTGATCGTTTTTGTACGAAATGACAAATTCGCTTCTTGCGATCGAGTTTCGACTTAATTTTTTATCTATTATCGAACGTTATTAATGCGTAGATTAAATGTGAATTGCGTAATCACATCGCTCAAATCTAAGTACTCGTGTATTTTAGTCGACTTCTAGATTGTGTTGCTTCAATCAAGACATTTCTAAAACGATATCATGAGTGATTATTTTCACTATATTAAAGATTAGTTTCTTGTGATGTTGCTAAATAGCTATCGATAGTAATTTCGTTTTTTTGTTCACTTTTTTATTCTTGTCAAGTAATGGGTTTTCATCTACAACTATTAGGTTGTATGCGTCAAACTTCTTTTGAGTAGAATATTCTTTCTTCTTAACAAAAGCTCTAGTCATAAAATTATCTATTGTATTAGAATTGATCATTGCGATGAATCGATAACCCTTGACCTTAATTAATGTGATAAAACATCGTGCGTATGCTATTGAGTTTAATTGCTACTATTGGGCTAACATATTGCATTTCTCTAGTATGCTCTTTACTAAGAAATTTGAACTTTTTCTTGCTTCTATGCTACGACTTCTGCTACAAACGCCTGTTTGTGCTAAGCTTCCTTTCATTGCTAAATTACTAACTTTGATTTTCTAGAAAATCAATTAACTTCTTCTTTTTTTTCTAGGTGAGTTTAGCATAAGTCGTCGTAGCAAGCGATTCAACTAAGTGTCTTATATTTCTTTGCTTTCTCTATCTTTTGTTTAAATAGACTAACACTATTTAGTTGTCGTTCGATTTCCTTAAGAATGTCTTTTTCTTTAATGGCGTCGCTTCCTAGCGCTTTCTCGCATTCGCTCACGATTTAACTAATTTGTTTTTTCTTCGATGAACTAGCTAAAGTCTTGAGATAATTCGTGATGTTTTTTAGACATTCGTGAAAGTTTTTTTAGTTATACTCTTCGTCTAAGTCGATGATTAAGCTATGAGATTTAATAATCTTCTAAAGTGCTTGATTGACTTTTTGCGTAAATGCGAGTGCCTTGCTTGATAATGTTTTATCTAGGACTTTTTGTAATTGATTTGGATTCTCTACTAGATAATAGTTGTCGTTCGATCTAGTCTTGGGGATGTTCGCTTTTGTGTCGATTTGCTTCCTAATGTCGTCTTGACTATCAAGTATCTCTCTCAACATAGCATTGATTTGTCGACGATTTATTAAGTTTCGTGATCGACAATCTCTTGCGAAGTGATTCGATTTGCCACATAAATAGCACGTTTTCTAGAATTTGTTACTTTGCTTTTCCCTAGAATTCTTCTCTTTGCGTCGTTGAGTAAAGTTCAATTCCATAGGTGCAAGTTCGCGATAGTCTAGGTTGTTGTATTTCTTGAAATGGTCTTTCTTCGCGTGATATTCGACCATTGATTCAAAGAAGATTCTCGCTCTCTCTTGAGATTAATCGTATCGTTTTTTCATAGCTCTCTTATACAATTTGTCGTCTACGTCGATTGCTATCTTCACTAAAGTTTGAATGATGTCGAATCTTGCGTCGCTACGCATAAGTTTGTCCTTAACATTCTTTTTCAAGTCTCGTTTGAACATTGTTATTAGTGATGCATTGTCTCATTCGATTAGATTTGCGTATTTCTAAAATCTAGCGACGTAGTCTATTATTGATGTTTTTTGTTGTAGATGTTGAATGACTCGTTTCGTTGTTTGTTTTTCATTAAATATTTCGAATACTTGTCGTAGTTCTTCTTTAAAGATATCGAAATTGATAAAGATCTCTTCTAGATCTTCTTCATTCTCAAGATGCTTTCGAAGATTTAACTTTAATCAATGCTAAACTCGTTCTCTAAAAAAGATAGAAGTCAACAAGGTTTTTTTATTTTCTAGAACGAGATAAAACGTAAAGTAAATTTTAATCTACGTAATTTAATTCTTCAATCTAATTCTATCTTTACAATATTTGTTTAAAGCATTAATCTTAATCTTTGATAAAATTTCTTCTTCATTGTCGATATTGTTGTCGTTATCGTCGATCTTTATAAGATTTGACACAAGTTGTTTTCCTTTTGTTGTAGAGCTAGTGCTTGAGATAGAAGCGCGTTGATTTAATACAAACATTCTTAGAATGTTTAAAGTGTTACGCTAGTACTTTCTTCGAAAATATTAGAGAGAATTATGCTTTGAAGAGATTTGTAGACGTCTTTAAACAATGTAAGCAATCACTTGATAACAAGAATTTGCAACTAAGTAGTCGTAACAATAAGTCAAGACTTAAGATAAATTAAACACGATTTATAAGAAAATCGTATTTAGAAAATCTATATACTAAAGAAAATTCTTCTTGTTCGTCATGTTCGTTGTCGAACATGTTGAGCATTGCTCGCTTTGTTCGTTGTCGAACACGTCGAACGCATCGAACATTGTTCGCTCAACTCGTTGTCGAACATGTCGAACATTGTTCGTTCGCCAAGTTGTCGAACATGCAAGCAATCGTACTTCGTATTACACGTTGCGCTATAGTTAATATATCACGCTATTCCAAGCTTAGGCTCGTAACATAAAGAAAAAGACATTCTCGATGAAATCGAACGACAACTAAACAATGTTAGTTTATCTAAACAAAAGATAAAGAAAGCAAAGAAACATAAGACACTTAGTTGAACTACTTGCTACGACGACTCATGCTAGACTTATCTAGAAAAAAAGGAAGAAATTAATTGATTTCCTAGAAAGTCAAAGTTAACAATTTAGCAATAGAAGAAAGCTCGACGCAAATAGGCGCTTAAAGCAGAAGTCGCAACACAAAAGCAAGAAAAAGTTCAAATTTCTTAATAAAGAGCATATTAATAAAATGCAATATGTTAGCCCAATAGTAGCAACTAAACTCAACAACATACGCACGATGTTTTATCACATCAATTAAGATCAATGATCGTCGACTTATCGCAATGATCGATTTTGATGCAATAAGTAATTTTATGGTCAAAGCTCTTGTAAAGAGAGAAGAATATTTAACTCGAAAGAAGTCTAACGCTTACAACTTGATAATTGTAGATAGAAACTCATTACTCGACGAGAATAAAAGAGTGAATAGAGAAACGAAATTACTATCGATAGCTATTTAGCAACATCACGAGAAACTAATCTTTAATATAGTGGGAATAATCATTCACGATATCGTTTTAAAAATGCCTTGATTGAAGCAACACAATTTAGAAGTTAACTAGAATACATAAGTACTTAGATTCGAACAATGTGATCACACAATTCACATTCAATCTACGCATCGACAACGTTCGATAATAGATAAAAGATAAAGTCGAAATTCGATCGCAAGATGCGAATTTGCATTCTTGAAATAAAACGATTTAATTAAGTTCGACTCGATAGACATCGATAAAAATTAGTCGAATCACAAAGTTAAAATAAGTGAAGAAAATTGCGAATCTTTCGAGAGCCTTGAATTATTTAGTATAGCGAGGAAATCGCTAAAGCACGTATTACGAATATACAACAATTGAGAGCATCTATTTTAAGAAAAGAAAACGACAAAGACTTTTTCTAAACATTAATCGTAAAATTATGAAATTAGACTTGAACTAAACAAGTAATCTACGTTTGAACTTATATATGCTCTATTCGAAAAGAAGCTCGAAGTACTTCGCGAATACTTGGCAAAAAATGAAAAGAAAGAATTTATTAAAAAATCTTAATCACAAGTAGAATATTTAATTCTCTTTGTATCTAAGAAGAACGAAATCTTTCGTCTATGTGTCAATTATTAGAAGCTAAATTATATTACGATCAAGAATCGATATTCATTACCCAATATTAGCGAGCTTTAGAATCGACTATTTAAAGTTAAGTACTTTATCAAATTAAATCTACGAGAAGCGTACAATCAAATTAGAATAAAGATAAGAAAAGAGTAAAAGATAGCTTTTCGCACACGATATAAACTATACAAATACACGATAATGTCGTTCGAACTTACGAACGTCTCGACAACGTGTCAAAAAATAATTAATGATATACTACGACAATATTTGAATCAATTTGTCATAGCATACTTGAACGACATCATAATTTATTCAAAAATCTTGAAAGAACATATTAGTTATGTCTTCAAAATATTGAAATGTCTAAATAAGAGAAACTTATATCTTAAATTAAAGAAATGCGAATTTCATCGAAAGAAAATTAATTTTTTCGAATTTGTTGTAAAACGACATGAAATACGCATGAATCTTAAGAAACTACGAGCAATTAAAGAATGAAAATCATCTATTAATGTTAAGAAAATACAATTCTTTCTAGATTTCATAAATTACAACAAGAAGTTCATTAAGAATTACTTCGTTAATGCGATATCATTGACGAATTTTACGAAAAAGAATACGTTATAAATATAAGAATTCGCAAAAGAAAAAGCATTTTAGAATCTTAAGCTAGAATGTTTAAAAAAATCAATATTGAAGATGTACGATTTACGATTATTAAGTAGAATTAAAATTGACGCATTAAATCTAGTTATCGATGCATGCTTTAGTTAAGAGCATGAAGACATATAACATTTAATGACATATTTCTTGAAAAAACTCTTGTTAATCGAACAAAATTATGATGTTTACAACAAGAAACTACTCGTTATTGTAGTTTTCTTAAAATTATAAAGAGTATACATCGAAGAATTATTAAAACTTACGATTTTTACGAATTATTAAAATCTTGTGCACTTTATCATTATTAAACAATTAAACAAAAGGCAAATACAATGATTAAAACGACTCAAATAGTACAAATTTAAGATACAATATATTCTAGACAAAGACAATGACAAAGCAAACGCACTTAATAGAAGAAATAATCATATAAAAACGAAAAAATCGTTTAATTACAACATACTTAAGATCAATAAAGACGAATCATTATTAGTTAACAAATACGAGCTAAATGCTACATTACGAATACTTCGAGACGATACAAAAGAATTTTTAATAAAGAAAGAAAAACTCCAAATATCTATCGACAAAATCGACGAATATATAAGAGAACATCATGACAAATCATTGCAAAAGCACTTAAGAGTGATCAAAATTCTTTAGCTTTTACGCTAGCATTATTAGTTTTCACAAATAAGACAAGTTGTCGAGACATATATTAAACGATGTCTTAGTTATTAGCAAAACAAACATGATACACATGCGAACTATGACGAAATTCAATATTAGAAATTATCGAAATTGTTATAAGATAAAGTTACGATGAACTTTATTATCAAGTTGCTTAAGTTAACGAATCTAGCAATTAAGAACAAATATAATTCGATACTAATAATGATTGACAAATTTATCAAGTACTCACATATTATCGCATGCAAGGAAAAGTTCATAGTAGAACAATTAAGATACATTGTGTTGAATCGACTTATACGATATCACGATATATTCAAAGGATTAACTAGTGATAGAGACAAGCTCTTCACGTTTAACTATTAAAAAACATTGATATCAATGTTAGAAACGAGACTTAGAATGTTCATTGTCTATCATTCGATTACGAATGAACAAATAGAGCGAACAAATTAAAGTCTAGAGCAATATTTGCGATATTACGTCAACAATACTTATAACAATTGAGTATTACTTTTATCTATAACACAATTAACACTAAATGCAAAGATTTCGAATATTATCAAGATATCTTCATTCTTCGCCAACTATAACAAAGAACTTAATCTCTTCGAAGAAGAGCAAAAACATCTATTAGCTTAATTAGTCATCGAAAGAATAGCAACATTAAAAAAGATACACGACAACATCTTAAAGATGCAAGAAAAGTCGACTAGATACTAGAACAAACAACGAAAAACAACATCTTAACTAAAGAAGAGAAATAAAATTTATCTTTTTACAAAAAATCTTAAGACAAGGAAATTAAACAAGAAATTGAATTATGTCAAAATCGAATCGTTTCACATTAAGAAGATTAAGAAATTAGTCAACTACGAACTCGATTTACTTAAAGACGTCAAAGTATTTTTAATATTTCACATCTCATTATTAGAATCAATCGATTTTAGTACGTCTATATAGAAAACATTTTATTACAAAGCTCAAGAAGAAAATTGATACAAAGTGAAAAAAATTCTAAAGCAACAAGATTAAAACTATCTAATCAAGTGAAAAAGATATTCTACCTCAAAGAACACATAAAAACTCAAGAAGAATCTTGATAATTGCTATGACCTTATCTAGAGATTTTATCGACATTCGAAAAATCATCTAGCATAGCAAGAAATAATCAAAAGACAAAAGATAATTTAACGAAAGCATTCGCAACAAAACAATTAAAGAACTCAAAAACATTCGACTTCTTCATTCTTAACAATAGACATTGTGTCTTTTGTTTTGTCTTCGCATCAATTTTCTTTAGAATTTTTTTATTTCGTAGCAATCGAATTATGACGATTGCTAGCAAAGCTTCATCTTTAACGATTTTAACAAAAAGATTTTCTCTATTGTGATCGAGAGAAGATCAAGACATGTTCACGCACGATTTGCTCGCACGAACACATTTCGAACATTTTAAATAAGACGAGAAGTCTTTCATGGCGATACAAGAATAACTAGAGAGAGAGCAACGTTCACAAGCAATATTTATTAGTGTATCGTAGCGTTCGATTTCGAATGCGACACGAAGACGACTTTGTTGCTAACGAGACATAGTAAGAGACAATTAACTTTCGAGACGAAAATCTTTAAGAAGAGAAATAGTGTTACGAGCCTAGCTCGAAACAGCGTGGTATATTAATTATAGCGCAACATGTAGCACGAAGCACGACTACTTGCATGCTCGACGATTTGGCGAACGAGCAATGTTCGACATGTTCGACAACGAGTTGAGCGAGCAATGTTCGACATGCTTGACAGCAAGCAAAGCGAATAATGCTCGCGTTCGACATGTTCGACAACGAGCTAAGCGAGCAATGTTCGACATGCTCGATAGCGAACGTAGCGAACAAGAGAAATCTTCTTTAGTATATAGATTTCCTAAATACGACTTTCTTATAAATCGTATTTAATTTATCTTAAGTCTTGACTTATTGTTACGATTGCCAAGTTGCAAACTCTTGTTACCAAGTGATTGCTTGCATTGCCTAAAGACGTCTACAAATCTCTTCAATAGCATAATTCTCTCTAATATCTCTTAAGGAAGTACTAGCGTAACAATCTCGTCGAAACATTGTTATAAGTGCGACATCGTTTCATTCGATAAAATTAACATACTCTTGAAATCTTGTTGCGTAATTTGTTGCAAAGATTCGTTAAATTAAATGTTAAATCACTCTTTTCGCAATTTGTTTTTCGTTAAATGTTTCAAAGATTCTTCGAAGCTCTCTCTTGAAATTGTCGAAGTTCGTAAACATCGCACAAGAATTTTCGTCATAATTCTTTAAATACTTGCGTAAGTTTAGTTTGAGCTAGTGTTAAGCTCTTTCTCTAAGAAATGTGAATGCAAAAATCGTCTTCTTGTTCGTTAAAACAAGATAGAAGATGAAATAAATATTCACTTGCATAAGTCAATTCTTTAGGTCGATTCGATCTTTATAATAGACGTTAGACTTGTTAATTCTTATTTTGTCGTCTTCATTAATAAAGAGTCGACGTGATGTTGTTGAGCTAGTGCTTGGGATAGAGGCGCGTTAATTTAATATAAATATTCTTAGAGTGTTCAAAGTGTTACGCTAGTACTTTTCACGAAGATATTAGAGAGAGTTATGCTATTAAAGAGATTTGTAGACGTCTTCAAGCAATGCAAGCAATCATTTGATAACAAGAGTTTGCAACTTAATAGTCGTAACAATAAGTTAAAACTTAAGATAAATTGAATACGATTCATAAGAAAGTCGTATTCAAGAATCTATATATATTAAAGAGATTCTTTTTTGTTCGCTTAGCTCGTTGTCGAACATGTCGAACATTGTTCGCTTAGTTCGTTGTCGAACATGTCAAGCATTGCTCGCTTAGTTCGTTGTCGAACATGTCGAACATTGCTCGTTCAACTTGTTGTCGAACATGTCGAACATTGCTCGTTTGTCAAGTCGTCGAACCTATAGATAGTTGTGCTTCGTGCTACATGTTGCGTCGTAGACTATATATCACGTTGTTTCGAGCTAGGCTCGTAACAATCTATAACAATAAAAGTTGATTAAAATAATTAATAAAGAACAACATTATTGTAAAAAACATATTCGATTAATTTTAAAATAAGATATGTTTTGAAAAACAAATTAAGATAGAAGTTGATAAACTTATAATTAAGAAGTTTGCAATGTATTAACATTATTAATAAGAACAAAATAACAAATTTAACTATAAATAATTGCGAACAATGTTTTATTTCTTAAGTTAACAAGTTATTCGCATAAATTTGAAATATTAAATGTTATACGTTTGTCTTTGATTTAATCGCAATTCTTATTTGATGTTGTATTTTTATTATGTTAAATTCGTTATTAAGAGAGATAATACAAGCTTTTATTATATTGACATGTGTATATTTAAATACTTGAAAATCGAATACGAAAACGCAATTATTTAAGATTTGATTTCGTTAAACGACAAAAATAAACAAATTTGCACGAAAATAATGTTAAATTTTATCGAGTAATTAAGAAGTAATAAAAGAATGTTGTTATGCGTGAGAACAAGCTTAAGAATGCAAATATCGCGTTTATTTATAATTTAGAGAAATTATAAAAGTCAAAAAATGCGCAAAAACACGACAACTTCGTAAAGATGTCTTTAAAGAGAAAAAATGTGCGCGTTATTAAATCTAAGATTTTGCACGAATTAACGTCAAATAACATTCGCATTTTTTGACAAATTATTCTTTTATAATATGTTAACGTACAAAAAGACAAAAAGACTTTGAATAATATTAAGTTTAATTAATAAAGCGATCTTGTTATTACGTACGCAATTTAAATCGCATTTAAACTTACGTTGTTAAATTAATTACATCGATATATTGTTTTATTATAAAAGTTTCTTGCATTAACTTAATTGTATGTCGATTTCGTCGTAAGTTAAACGTTTGTTTGTTAAACATTTTAAAATAATTTTGTCGCACAAACGTAAACAAATCAACTCTTAAAAACAAATTAAACAAAGATAACGCAAATAATAGTCTTGCATTAAATAAAATCTTTGCAAAAATTCAAAATTGTCTTTAAAAAAATAAAAAACGCCAAGATTGTTTATTATAACAACAATAAATATTTCGTAAATTAGAAAAAAAGAATAATAAGACGACGTGCTAGATAGATGGAAGTTTTAATTCGTAAACAAGACTATCTATGCGACGCTTAACGAGAAAGAGATCACATCGTTGAAGTAAAATCTTGTCATTTAATTTATTAGGTAAGTGATAATCGTAATTAAGACGTAGATAAGCGCGATCATCAAGTTGTAACATCAACGAGATATGTCGAACGTAGTGTGATCGTCGGGTCGGGTTTCAACTCGATCGAGTTAACTCGCCCAACCCTGACCCTAGGGTCAGGCAAATTTCCTAGCCCAACAGGGTGGGACGAGCGAAGAATGCGCGCCAAGTGTCCAACTCGACCCACCCGATCAGGTGACGTCACGTGACGCGCTAGCTCGATTGGGCTAGCGTAGGATCGACGCTGATCGCATATAGTTAGCGTGGACCCTTGCGCTAGCCCAATCGAGCTAGCGCATAGATTAGATAAGATAAGATAAGCGGATGCTAACGCGACGAAGTTAGCTTGGGTTCTTGGCATTGGCCCGACGAAACCCGACCCTGGGGTCGGGTTCGCGCCTTAACCCTGGCCCAACCCTACGGGGCCCAAGAGGGTGGGTCGGGTTGAGAAAAAAGTGTCCGACCCGACCCAACGATCACACTAATCAAAAATATATAGATTCTATGCTTCTTTAAAAGCAACAATAGATGAATCTTTAGCTCTTTTAAATATTCTTTAAAGACGATTACTTTTTAATTTGATTTTTGTCTAACGTTCTTTTATTTTTTATAGATAAGAAGGCGACAATTAGCAAAATTAATTATCAAATTTAATAAAAACTTTCTAAATTCTTTAAAGATCTCGTTTTTTAGCTTAGCGTCATTGTTTGTTCTTAAATATTATTGTGTAACGACATCATTTTTCAAGAATAACATATAATAAAGAATTTTGTTCTTATTTGTAATAAAATACGTTAAGAATCGCATTATGTTAATATTAATCTCGCGAAATTAAATGATATATTTACTTACGCTTAAACTCTTGTATTATTTTAGCTTCTCGAATTTTAAAAACTTAAAAATAATTAACAACAATGCGATAACAATTTGAGAAACTTAAGAGTTCGTTTCTTCGATCGCTATAATTTAAGTTTATTAAGTGTTTCGTAGATTTCGAATCTTTATTATTAACGTTTTAATCTATTGATGTAAAGTCGAAGTTCTAATCGTATTTAAATTATTATCTTCGTTGACGTTACGTTAACGACAATTATTTTCGTTAACGTTTTGTGAGCGATTGTTGTTTCGAGAGAAATTGAATCTCTCGAACTCTAATTTAGTAGTTAAATAATTATTATGACTTGAGCTATCTTGATTCGATATAATGTTATTACGCTTTAAGTTTTTTTCTTCGAAAGATAAAACAATTAAAACTATAAGATGTGAGTGCGTTTGCTACTTGTCGACGCACTAAGATATAAAAGACGTGAGATATAATAGACTTTCATTACTATTCTTAACTATGAGATAGATAGTAGTAAGACTAATCGTTGAAAAACAACGAGAAACGAGCTTCTTTTCTATCTAATACTCGTTATAACATGCGAGCCTACTTCTCGCTTTCTAACTAGAAAGGAAAGTCGTACAATTTGAGACTTTCATAGTTAGTCGAGATCACGTGCCTTACCATATCCTAAGGCGCTAGCGCGTCGATGACGCTATGACATTACATTTTCGTTATAATAATTAAATCGTCGATTATTGCTTGCGTTAATTCATTAATTTGCTTTTGTTTTATCTCGAAGTTAAAGCAATTTCGCACAATTATCTTAATGCGCTTTTAACTTATTCGCATGTTTTCGACGCTCTTGTTATCTTCGAATGCGTTTATTGTTTTTGCGTCAATTTATAAAGTATTTAATATACGACAACAATAACAATTGAGTAAATTCAAACACTTGTAAGATCTTTAATTGATCGATCGTTTAAATAATAGAATTGTAAAAAGCTTCGAACGTAAAGTGTAAAATCTAATCGAACTTAAAAATTGTATGATAAACATTAGATTTTTCGATTTTTTCGAAAATTACAACTTGAAAACGATAATAAGAGCGCGTCAAACGTAATACGTGTTTGATTTTAACATTATTAGATAAAATATAGACAAGAGTAGCAAATGAAACAACAATAATATTTACAATAATTATAATCGACATTGTGTTGGGTAATAAAGTTGATTAACGACATTTTTAAATCGTAAGAAGACAACTTTGATGCATTTATCAACAAGAAAGTCGATTTTCTCTCAAATTAAATTATGTTGTTCTTAGATTTGCTATAGAAAAAATTTGAAAATTCGCTATAATATTCTTTATATCGAATTTGAACGTGTTTAGACACACTAAAATCTAGTTCAAGTCATCGCGCATAAACTATCGTCTAGCTTCAATTCTAGCGTCGCTCTAACTTAAGCGAATATTTAGAATTGATTTTAGGATTAAAGGTTTTTTTGCAGGCAGATCTAAGTATTGAGGCAAGAGATATGCGCTGATCTAAATCGCGATCAATTTTATACGCTGCGGCAGGATCAAGAAGCATTCAATCCATGACCAATCACAGGCAAGCGACGACTGCGGCAAAATATTTGCCGCCGGCTGTGCTGCAGCCTATGGGAGTTGAACGGACAACAGATGATTTCCATCGAGGCAAGAATACCCCATGGTTCTCTAGCATTACTTTAAATCGAGACATCCGACGTTGAGCGAGGAGGTGGGCCTGGGCGGGCTGACACACTGCACCAATCTAAAGATAATGAAAAAAGTGGCGTGATCCTCCCTCAATTTATTAGGTTCATAAAAATGAAGCCTCGGAATCCATTTTTGCTGATAATCTCAAAGTTCACCTCTACAGACAATTTGAAGAATGCCGGCAGACCCGCAACGTATACCGACTTTGTCTGTATCTCCCAACAGTGGCTGATTATTACTGTCAGCATGCCCCGATCCATTACAATGCAAGAAAAGCATCCGGAGCTGTTCGCGCGTGATCAATATGTCGACCCTGCGAGTCGAAAACGCCTAGTACCTATGGAAGTACTCTGCTTAGGCTACATGCGAACAGGCACGGCATGTAAGTACCAGCCGGTGGAGTAGGGGGCATCGATCTTCTTCCCTTTCGTTGATTTCAGATCCCAGCAATGCAAACAGCGTTCAACATTCTCGGCATCCCCTGCTGCCACTCATTCTCTCTGTACAGCCACGTCCGTGACTGCCCCATGTGGATTCGCGCTTTCGATGCCAAATTTGCCGGGAAAGGGAAACCGTTCTCTAGGCCTGAGTGGGACCAGCTGCTCGCGGAATACGGTGCCGTAACCGACGTCCCGGCGCTGGCGTTTTGGGAAGACCTTGTCTCTGCGTATCCCGAGGCCAAGGTAGTGCTCATGGAACGCGACATCGAGCGATGGTACACCAGCTTCAACGACGCAGTCATCGAGCTCATGTGGGGCAAGATGGGAAATTTGCTCGCTGATTGTGACCGCTGGTTTGTGGGTCCGCTGAGAGATGTTCACTTGCGCTGGGCACAAGACTGGATGGGAGTGAATTCTGCAGAAGAAATGCGTCGGACGGCGCGGGAGAAGTATCGAGAGCATTATGCCCTAGTGCGCAAGATCGTGCCAAGGGGTAACCTATTGGAGTACAAGCTGGGTAGTGGTTGGGAGCCTTTGTGCTCTTTCCTCGGCAGAGAAGTACCAGATATGGAGTTTCCGAAAGTGAACGAGACGGCCTCGATGCATGAGAAGATGTCTATCATTGCTCGTCGAGGCCTGAAGAACGTCCTGAAAGGAACTCCGATATGGCTTGGACCGCCTATTTTGGCGCTTTTACTGCTTAAAGCACTTTACTATTAGGATGGGTAAAGCGAACGAGGCATCAAGGAGTCATGAACCTTTCCACCGGATGCCATAACAAAGTGGCACATGACATGATACCACAGTCTCCTGAACCTTGCGCACAAGCTGTACCCTTTTGTAGCTCATGACTTATCACAGTGCCGGCTGCTATGCTGTAGCTTCACAGGGAGATGAGTGCCACTTTGCTTGGTTGGTACTTTGTTGGCTTGCGCCAATGAACGGCGTAAGGGAGTCTCCCCCTGGCCAGCTCGTATTCAGTGACAGATTGTGATCTTCGAATGTCCATTTTACTCTCCAGAACGCTGTTCAACGAGCTTGCTTCTTGATCATGAAGTCTTACGTATCGAAGTGGAACTGTGGTGCCCCTGGGGGCTGCGGTACTACTGACTAATGTGGTTTAGCGGCTTGCGAATCCGATCTGCACTAAAGTACTATTAATTTATTTTGCTCAGAACCAAACATGGTATTATAACCATTTACTTGAAGTGTCTGCCATTTCATCCTTCTCTGCGAGCCTGACTGGTCAAACTATGGCAACTCAACCGCTTGCCTCAGTCCTTGTGATTGGTGGTTGCGGTTTTCTTGGATACGAGGTTGTCTGTCAACTCACCAAGGAGCCTGATTGCATAGTCTCTGTGCTAAGTCGTAACCCACGAGAGCCTCGTGTTGATGGTGTCTTCTACTATGCGTGCGACATCACCAACATCGAATCTCTACGAGCATTGCTTCGTAAAATCCAGCCGCAGATTGTGATACACACAGCTTCCCCAGCGTCCTTTCAAGACAAAGTCGACAGAACCTTCCTTCATAAGGTCAATGTTATTGGCACCCGGAATCTCCTGGAAATTGCTAGGGAGACCAGATCAATCCGAGCTCTCGTCTTCACCTCCTCGTCTTCGATCCATGTCCGATCATCCAGAGCGTTCCTCAGAGAAGACGCTCCCAAAGTCGATCGTTCGACAACGACCGATGAATATGCCATAACAAAAGCTATTGCTGATACTATGGTGTTGGAAGCCAATTGCCCAGAGCTTTGGACACTCTGCCTGAGACCTGCAGCCATCTACGGCGAGAGAGATACTCAGCTCGTACCGGGATCACTTGAGATCCTGCGAAAGAAGAGAACGCACATACAGCTCGGCGACAATAAGAACCTGTTCGACTCTATTTACGTGGGCAATGCTGCTTCAGCGCACATAATGGCCGCCAGGGCACTGCTAAGAACTGGTGAAGCGAGCGAGAAACTCGATGGGGAAGCCTTTTTCATCACAGATGATGCACCGATACCGTTTTGGGATTTTCAACGCAAAATCTGGGCCGCAGCAGGCGACCGGACACCACTTACAAAGGTCCGCGTTATCCCGCCTTGGATTGTGATGATGATGGCTGCTTTCATAGAATACCTTTTCTGGTTCTTTACCTTTGCTCAAATACGTCCACCAAAGAACTTTAGGCGAGACATCGTCAAATATGCATTCACAGATTTTACTCATTGCATAGATAAAGCAAAGGAGCGATTGGGATATAAGCCATTCGTCAGTATTGACGAAGGAGTCCGTCGAAGCGTAAAATGGACGCTTCAACATCAGGCAAGGGAGAAAGGCGGCAATCTCTAAAAGCGTCTAATTGCGTTTGGATAGCCAGTAGGATACGACTTATGGGGCAACGTATTTGGAGGCCTTTGTCTTTGAAACAGACCTTGAAAGCTCCCATGATCCTTAAAAGACATGACGAACGGATCACTAGCTCACGGAATGAGTTTGTCCAGATCTCCGGCTGCTATAGCCTTCAGGCTCGACTTGGCACCATTCAATCGTGCCGCTCAGGTCGAGCGACTAAGATAGCACAGACAACGACCTTGACCGATCGCCTTTCGGCGGAATGTGTCGCCACATCGCGCAAGTGTTTGGCCTAACGGCTTCTGATATTGTAGCATCAGTGCAGCAAATCAATGGTCGGGTAGACCTGCCTCGCCGTTGCTCACTGCGCGATTGGCCTTTCGTCGTGGTTTTGCATTCTCTACCATCCCCCATACCTCCTAACCCAGAGTATTCGTTTCCAGCAGAGTTCTAGACTTCCCCAAAGCATCCCGAAAGGGGACACAAAGTTGGAACGAATGACGCTTGATAAGCTTTAACGGACTGCTGCGAAAGTCCCAAACATTAATGCCCGACAGGGTTTCAAGATTAATCGCGGTCTTTGACGGAGCGACTCGGTAGGTGTAAGTGGAATCGTTTGGGGCAGAATCTGCGCAGCAATGGAGCATTCTTTCATCGATCAAATTTGATCATTTAATCACTCTCACACATGGTCCATGTATAAAACATCGATGGGTCCTTTTCCCTAATATTTGCGGGCTCGAATCATCTTCCTATAAACCTAGTTGTACATAGCAGTCTTTGCTTTATGTTTCTCAGGCCTCCTTCCTAAGCATTCAGCGGTTGTTTATGGTTACCTTGAATCTCGTCAGTCAGGTCTTCATGGTTCTTCTGAGCTTGCAAAGCTAGGTCCTTCGTCTACGTATAGGTCAGTACAGCTTACACAGCCAACAGGCTCACGATAGCTTTTCTGCCAAGCGTGCCCATCGAAGACAAGAAACACTTGTAGTGTATACACTCACCATGGTCTGTACCATGACCGTCATTTGCGCCTGTACTTCATTGAGGGAAATTCTGAGACTAGCACTGAGCCGGGCAAGGGATATGCGGAGAATGAGGGCTGCGAGACCTGCAATGACCATTGCTCCTACGGTTGTTCCCAGGATGACCGCCGCAGTCATTGAGTGAACCAGGGTATTGTCTCTAGGTGGTATGGGCGTCATGATTGAGGGCCTGGTGTCGATAATGTAAGATGCTGGTTGGATGCACGGTATGAGCAAGATAGGGAGCAAAATTCCGGAAAGTTAGTGAGTGGTGGTTCTAGCCCTCTGGTAAGTTCGGCCCATAATATATCTACTGATCTTGAAATATTTGCCAGAATCTGTAGAGATGGGACTAACAAACCGCAAACCTCTTTTCAGGGAGCTACAGGAGCGCAAACCTTCTTTGCAACAACTCAATCCGATCAACCTGTCATGCTCAAGCCAAGGCCCAACTACACATTTTAGGATACGAGACTGATAGATACCTCGAGTGTCAGGGGACAACAATTCATCTTCATGACGATCTTCCACAGTTAAGCTACCCTGCGCACCCTCATGGTCTATGCGCAAATTGTCTCATGACATCAACTAGATCGCATCTTCCAAGACTGGTAGCATCCCAATTTCTTAGAGCAGCTACGTCCAGACAGAGCTCTCTTCCAATCCATAGCTCTGGTTTTCATTTTCGTCGGACCCCTTAATGTCTATCCCAGCAACAATCCAGTCCCACAGCATACTGTCACCAGAAGCAATACCGCCGCCTTTGGTACCCCGGCTGATGCTGATGCTGTTTGGGAGGGAAGTCTCGGCGGTGCAGAAAGACAGCCAAAGGGATTAGAAAGAGAGGAAGCACAACCCAAGGATCGTTGAAAAGACAATACCAGCTGGGCTTTTGGAAGAAGTTGTGTCTGGGGCTGCCGGAAGGGTCGATGTGGAGGACATGTTATCGTGTTTGTTGGAGAGCAATCAGGCTTAGAAGCAGGATCGAGACTGAGGGGACGCTTGAAACAGTGTAGAGAATGAACATCTGCTGAAAGAAGTTTCGGCGAAAGCGGTTTAAAGATCTCTGGTGTCTGTGGTCAGTAATGCCGAACATCCCAGGGCATCAGGAAGACGAAGATTATCTTTATGTTTCACGATAGATGCACACATGTTGCGCTGGACTACATTGCTGTTCAAGGCTGACAAGGTACACAGCTTACAAACCTTGCTCGACGAGACCAAGAGCTTGATCAGTCCAACATCAGCATCAACACCCCCTTAATCTTAAAAGTCAAGCAATCAGCACCTCATTCCTATTACATCCCTGATATGTTATCTCCACACGCGCTCCTAGAACTGACTGGGAATCAAGAACGCAGAGATCGACATGCGCAATATGAGGAATATATTCAACAACTGGAAGTACAATGAACAGCAGATCCGTCACTGGTCCAGTGGTTAAACTCCATGTACTGCAACCCCCATGTATACAGCAATTGCCGCAGTGGAGGATCTGCTTTTGCTGGTTCGATCCCTCGGGAGTTTGTTTTTCTGGTTTTGGATTTCCTGTGTTGTGGTGCGTAACCCTTTTCCCGCTCGTTCACGAACCAAATAACACTTTCTCTCGGAGGGAGCTAAGCTCAAGCCTCTATCTTGCCTGCATGTGTTGTAGCCTACATGAAGGCAAGGCTGTTGGGTTGATGCAGCATAGCATCTTTATCAGTCTTCCGAATGGAAGGGGCTATATGTTGATTGGATAGACAGCATCCATTCGACAGGCGAAGCGGAAGGCCAGCAGGAGAGGCGGGAGCGAGCTGGCGGAAGGCTAGTGCTGGGAGGGGTGGTGATGAGTGGTGTCGTTCTCATGCAGGGACGGCTCTTTCTTGGTATTGTTGCCGCGATTTGGGAGTGGCTGAGGGTAGAGCCGACGATGGACTTACGAATCTGAAGACAGTGATGATGGGCAGGTTTGCTTTTCTTTCTTGGGGGAGGGTGTTTCGTGCTGGATTGTCCACTGGTGGTTGGTTGGAGGTTGCTGTTGGCGCAGTTTTGTAGCTGCAAGAGGAAACGGTTTGACAGCTTGACAGCTCAACGACGTGGGCCCTCGGCTGAGTAGTGGCTAACGCTCAGAGGTCTCGTAATTTTGTCAAAGTAGTCGTGAATAGATCGATGTAAAACAGTGTCGACTCGGGAAGCCTTGAGCTGGCAGCGACTGCAGGCTATGGTTATAGTAAACAGTAGTATTGTTTTGGGTATCATGATCGTCCCTCCCCCTTTTCGGCCCCTTGACTCAGGCGCCCAACCCCCCTTTCTTGAGCGACTCCATCGGAACCCGAATCTCCTTGAAGCTCACCTCCCCCCCCGAACCCTCGCGTCCATGCCCACATTCGCCGGACTCTCCCCCTTCCCCTCCATCTCCCTCTTCATCCTCCAAAACCCCACCTTCGCAAACCTCCCCAACTGCGCCCAAAAATGCCTCCCAGCCTCATGCCCCATAATCCTCTCCAGCAACTCCACCGTCGCCCTCCTCGTCCTCTTCTCCGGGTGGAACAACCCTAAACTGAGATAGAACAACCCAGCATTACTCTCCGGCGTCACCGTCAGCAACTGGCAAACCTCATCGTAACTCCTCACCGCAGCCGACAGCGCGAGATAGATAGCCGCGGAGTCCTCGTGCGAGAGTTTCAGCAAGCGGAGACGGTCGTGCTGGTGCGCGAGGTCGATGGTGCGGATGGGGCGCCGTTCCCAGGCTGCGGCGAGGTCTTGGATGAAGGCGTAGTAGCTGCGGGTGTTGCGCCAGCCCTCGATGCGCCAGACGTTGGCGCCCAGTTCGCGGGCGCGGGCGTGTTCGTCCGGCCAGACGTAGCCGTGGCCTTTGACGCCGTGGGCGCCTGCGTCGGCGTCCGAGGCGCCGGCGTAGAGGGCGGAGGCGCCGTAGACGGATTCTTCGAAGGCGGCGGCGATGCGCGTGAAGCGGGTGATGTACTGGCGGAATTTGGAGCGGATGGCGGATTCGCCGTGGCGCGAGGTGATGGAGGCGAGGAGGTCGGTGATGAAGGGGGTGTCGTAGGTGGGGTCGTTGTTTGGTGTTAGGCTTGGGGGCCCGGAAGAGGAAGGGCCTGAGCCATTGGGATTAGGTGCGTAGGTAGGATTCTGCTGTTGGAAATTCAAGAGGCCGTCGGTGATGGGGGCTGGGTCGATTCGAGGGGAGATTTTCATGCGGCCGGTGGGTACATCGCAAAGTAGATCCCACCATTCGGGGTGGTTTGCGAAGGCTGGATTTGTAACCCCAGCAATGAAGCCAGGAACATTGAGAAGGTCGTCGATTTTTGTGAGATCGGTATAGGGGAAAGCGTGTCGTGTGAAGCCACGGAGGATGGTTCCGGATGCAAGAGCGCAGGCGGCGAGGACGGCTTCGGCGACTTCACCGCTGGGGCGGTTGTGTCCGAGGAAGATGACGCGTTTCTGGGTGATGAGGGCGTTGAGGAGGACAATAATGGGATGCGTGTAGGCACCGGATGTAGTGAGGTGCGCGTGCAGTGTAAAAGGTTGTGGAGAGGAGGCGTGGGGTGCTGAGAAGGCCTGAATGAGCTTGATGAGCGAGAAGTCACCGACAGTCTCTGGGGTCAGTGATGTTGGGACTTTTATCGGAACCCGTATTTGGTTATATATTACTTTCGATTCGAATTCATGGGTGTCTCGGGGAGTTGTATAGCGTGGCCCGTGACGAGGTAGTTCAGCAGCTGATTTGGATGGCGAATCTGGAGAGGATATAGAATTAGACCTAGACTCATCTGCTTTGCGTTGCTGGATCATTCGCTCGAATCTCTCAATGAAGAGGTCTTTTGTGTCGCTGGCGGAGAGAACGTGCCGTTCCAGACTTGACAAACGGGGCATCAACGACAAATCCATAGCATTAACGGCGTCGTACAATGAAGCTAGCGTCTCTGGAAAGGGTGATTTAAAGTACTCCTCCAATGCTAACAACAAGAGCGGCTTTTGGTAGCGTCAGTGGCAGCTTTTGACAGCGAGAGCTTCTAAAATACCTTGTAGATGTGAAGAAAGGAATGCCGTGTACAAATGGCCATTGCTTTGACAACGGCACCTCTGTTACGGATTTGTCATCAGCTGGAGACATGGGAGACAATGGTAGGGTAGCCGACCTTCTGACTGTATTATCCTGCTTCGTGTTGACTAAATTCAGTACATAAATGAGTGGCGGGCCTTCCCCTCCCTCAACCTCTTCCTCTCCGTCCCCTTCGCCTTCAGCGCGTTCTTCCTCACCATCAGTCTCCTCCACACTGTCACCTTCCGTATCGCTCGTGTCTGGCTGTACGTCCTTTTTTTCCTGGCGCTTCCGTTTGGCGCTCCCATTGACGCTGTCCTGGGTGGCTGCTTCGCTGGTGTCTTTATGCAAGAAGAAGATCGTCCAATCTTCATTCCTCATATGTGCCTGATCCGGAAGCATGAGCTCTGCCAGCATGTTTTCATCGCCGCTGATGGCTCCAGGATACTGATGCTCCATGACCGGCCCTCGGTCTACATGGAACGCTGCCACAAGAATATATTCGACATGCCGTTCTGGAGAATCTGCTGGATACTGTGACTTCAATCTTCCTCGATGTGAAGGTAGGTTTGGTCGCAGGCCTGCTGGCTTCACAGAGGAGGGCGTAGACGGTGTGCGCGAGCTGCTGATTGAGCCGCGACGCGGTACCGGAGGAGGGTTCGCTGTAGGTATGCCATTCCGTATCGAAGGATTCGATGGTGTTCGAGACGAAGGAAAGGAAGAAAGCGAGCCCTGCCGGTTGAGGTTACTATTGGCCGTGCCGCTACTACCACCACTGGTTGAAGGTCGATATGAAAGAACAGAAGTCATGATTGCCGTTAACGCCCAGCAACTGAGGGTATCTGAAATAACAATGGCTCGCTCGAAAGTCGAAGTCTGCTTCAATTAGCCCCAGGCTCAGGCTACAATGGGGAGAGTATACGTCCTGCTTAGTGCTCAGCAGCGAAGGATATCATATTCGCATCTCAGTGTGCTTTCCAACTGGCAGAACAGGAAATCAAAAACCAAAACTCCTCACGGCCCGTCCATATATTCCCATCGAAATCGAGAGGCACGTCTGAGTTCTCAGGGTCTTGGGTCTAGACCAGGGTACCTTCTAGGCTCCGCAACGGAAGCTAAGGGCTTGCGGTCTTGGCATTGTTTATCGTGTTTACTTCACTTTTACTACTTACTCAGGCTCAAGGGCTCCATACTTGTTAGAAGTACCTTCACCGCGATATCAAACCTGATGAATTGAGGGAAATCGTCCGAGCTGTTCTCCGAAGCTGCCCATAACCTAAATCTCACCCGCAAACCCAATACACTTCGTGCTCGAGAACAAGAATACCGGTTGGCCGTTTGCGAGCTCGTTTCCACCATGGTTTGTCCCATTCCCTTCAAGTTCCTTCTGCCTGTTCTTTGCAAATTGAAATCGAAAATGCTGACTTCAGATCTCTCTCAGGCCATGCCAGCAACGTACAAACCCTCGTCGCCATCCCCTCTTTCCTTTGGCTCCCCTCGCACCTCCCCGTTCCGACGTCCAGAATCTCCTTCCCCATCCTTCCGGCCTACCTCGCCTTCACCATCCCCTAACAAGACCAACACACCCCTCCAATCGCCCTCCAAGCTCCAAAATACCTCCAACCCTTTATCAAACGACGGGAGTTGGACGCCCCGGGGTTTGAGTCCTGCGATAGCACAGCGAGAGCTTCCAACCTCACCAACGCGCGGGGCGAGGACAGTATCGACGCAGTCGAATCTTACAGCAAGACCGATGGCAGTCAATGGGGACGCGCTGTCAAGGTTGCCGGCTGCGCAAGCCAGGGAGATGCGCGAAGGGTTCCAGGTGTTGGATCGAGATGGTGACGGGCAGGTTGGTAGGGAAGATATTGTAGATATGCTTACGAATCTTGGTACGAGCAGGTGCTGAGGAATTGGTGAAGGTATCGTGCTAATGGAAGATCCTAGGACAAGATGCCAATCCCTCGGTCGTCTCACAGTTCTTCCCACCGGGAACACCCCAGACACTGGGTATGCCTACGTTCTTGCACACGCTTTCGTCGCTCTTGGCCCCACTATCCTCTCAGCAAGAGCTTGTCAATGCTTTTGCGGCTTTTGACGAAGACGATAGCGGGCAGATTGACGTCAAGGAGCTTAGAGACGCGCTCTTGCATACGAGTCCTGAGGCAGGAGATGAATCGTTGAACGAAAGGGAGATCGACCAGGTCATTGATGGGTTCAAAGGGAGAAGAGACTTCGCGAAAGGAATAGCTGGAGGCAAGAGGGGTGAAGTCTTCAGATATCACGATTTTGTCACCACTGCTATGGGCGCCGGGCAAAATCAAAAAGAGGATCAGGATAAGTAGCAACGAAGCCTGTCCAAGAATATCTTGTTAAGAATACCTTCTGTAAGCCCGATAGCCATCGACCCTGACAAGTCCCTAGCAGACAGCTCCTAGCACGGAACGACACACACGAGGAACTCTTGAGCCACAGGAACTAACGTCACCTACGGAAAAGGAACCCTACCCATTCGTCTTCGTTTCTTTGCTTCGCCGTTGTTCTTGAGAGTCCCCTCACTCACCTCCAAGTCCTTAACGTCGTTGGGCCCCATGACATCTTCATCGTCTCGTTGTCCGCCCATGGCTGTCCAGTGGTTTTCCTTCTTCTCCTGCAGCGCCCGTACCAACACTCGCACGTCCTTCCCTTCCACTTTCCTCAACGCGTCCATACATTCCGTGCATACCCGCAAACAGCACCATGCGCACTTCCAGCGCTGCTCCGTATTGTCTACCTTGCATATCATACACGGCACAGGATAGTGCTTGTTCGGTAGCTTGAGGACACGGCGGTGAGACTGGTAGCAGTTGAAATGGATCAGCTCTATAGGAGGAGCTGTAATTGGTATGGGTGTTTTTGGTCTAGTGAAGGGGCTGTAAATGCTTGACGGGGTTTGCGAGTTGGCCGTTGAAGGGCGGGAGGATGTTTTCGACGACAGTGGTGGGGACAAGGCGTGAAACGATGGCGGCGGGGAGAGCGTGAATGATGTTAGTGGCGGAGAGCGAGGGTGGGCAGTGCCTTGTGTGATAGTACTGTGATCCGAGGTGGCTGCGGAGACTGAAAGCGAGGGATAGACAGGCGGCGCTTCACCCCCGTGGGGAACAGGTGAGATAACAGCGGTAGGGTCGAAACCCGAATGTGAATACTCTTTGAGCTTTGCGAGCCTTGTAGGCGAAGTCTCGACCTTGCTGACCCGGGGTTTTCCACTCAAGCGTAGGGTGGAAACACTAGCCTTTTCCAGGAGCAATCGGATTGGGGAGACATTCTGTGGAGTAGGTAGCCGATGTGGCGATGCGGAAGTTCCCCCGGTCGTGTCCGTCGCTGGAGAGTCTGCTCGTCGTCCTCTGTCTCTTTTGGCGACCGCAGATGCACTGTTTCCCATACTCTTTGCTATTATATGCGGTGATGTCGCAAGGACCACTGCAGGGGAGGGTGTTGTTTGCCACGAAGAGAAGTCTCGCGGGCTGGGTTCACAGTCTCCCTGAGGGTGCTCTGACTCAAGACTGATTGTGGTCGATGACTGTAACTTCAACTCTTGTTCGGCTAGCTCTTCTGCCCGATCTCGTAACTTTTCTTTCAGTCTGATTAGCACAACTCTGTCCTTGTCAATGCCACCCATGAGCCCACCTGTGGCGCCGTGTGCCTGTTTCCCTGTTGCCAGAAACAACTTCTGACATGCAGCAAAGGGTTTGGCTTTGGGACGAAGATCGGGCAGATGCTGGTTCGCAAGACAAAGAGATTGGCTGTCGATGCTGGGTGAAGGGTGATCTTGTCGGTACAGATCGCTTGATGACTTCTCCCATGTTGACTTCACCAACACGCTGTGCGATTTGGAAACCCGGACGCTGCGGGAAGGCATGAGCGACATGCTCCTGCCGTTCCAGGACCGATCACAAATATCCCATCATGAGAAAGGACGAGAAGTTCCGTCAGGCCTGAAGATGGTCCCGTTGGTAATGTAATTCGTAAGAAATACGAGATGGTGCCAAATGTGCTGGAGGTGGAGGAGGGAAAGGGAGCGGGCCTCGCTTATCTACAGCGAGTGTTCCGCATAAGGTCTGCCAGCGTCCAAGTCGCCCGAGGAAGTGCAGAACTACTGTAATAAATTGACTACGCAGATGACGTGTTCAAGGAGAGGGAGATCTCTAGGAAAGACACATCACACATCAACTCGAAGGTTAAGGAACGTATCAGGAGGCATAAGCGAAGTCACTTGTGGGGGACCTAGAACGCAACGCTCGAGCCTGTCACTTACAATGGATGCAAGCATAGCTCAAGATTGATAGGTCTAATTCCATATAGGGCTACCTTTTTTCTCTGTTGAACTCATCCGCACGCCGCCGAAAGCTGGACTCATGGGATCACGCTGGCTGCTACCGCTACCACTACCGCTGCTTCCACTCTCTTGCCGACCCCTGAATTTGGCGATGGGCCTCAGTGACGGCATAGGTGGCGCTGGGTCTTGGTCATCGAAATCTGCGTAGACGCTGTTACCAGAGAGGACTGATGTGGAGCGAGGACGCACATCGTATCGGAAAGTAGTCGATGAGCCGCCTCGCATCGTGGGTTGTTCGGTTGATGGGTATCCAGGGAACCGGAAGTTGGAAGCAGCCATCGAAGTGGGCGGTGCAACGGCACCAGGTATATCACCTTGAGGTATTATTGGCTCGTCAATGGCAGCGTTCATTGATTGTTGCCGTTGATGTGCGCTGCTGAATACGTGTACTTGCTGCCACGCTTGCTGGGCACTGACTTGAACCTCCTGGATCGATTTCTGTATTTGTGTCACCTGTTCCTGGCTTCTCTCTTCAAACTGACGACGGTCTGCGACTTTGGCAGCAACTTCGGCTTCTCTCCGTTCTCTTTCGCTGAGACCTTGTGCGGTAGCCGACATAAGTCGTTGGTGCTTTTCATTGAGTTGTGTCCCGCGTGTGGTCAGACGGTCACGCTTCTGCTGCGTCGAGGTACCTTCAGCCTGCACAGCAGATCTTTCCTCGTGTGCAGTTTCCTTGCAACGAAGCAGTTCCTCCCGCGCCTTGGTTTTTTGGCTCTTTCCCCTTTCCCATTCACGCTTTGTCTCTGTCCACTGCTCCGTGTCATCTTGTGGAATTGAGTCCATTGAATCGAGTTCGTTAGACATAGCAGCGATTGCCTCATCTGCCTGCCGTATGTGCTGGTTCCATTGCAACTGGCGGGAATGTTGAGCCTTATCATCAACCCCGATCTTGACTATCCTCGAATTGAGACCGTCTATCTCTTTCTTCAGTGCAAGAGAGGCAGCTTTGCCTTCCTTTTTGCAACGTTTTTGGCGCGCTTGGGACTCGTTCAGGGTGGCATCGCAGGCTGCAATGGAGTTTTTGAGCGTGGTAGTGGGAGTGGTTGGAGATGCAGGGCGAGGCGGAGTTGCTGAGGCAGAGATTTCTGCAACTGTGTCAATTATTATCGAGTTATCCAGAGATATACGCAAACCTTGATCGACGGATGGCGAGGACTGAGTGGATAAATTTGCAGTAAATATTTCCACATCATCCTCGCTTCGGATGAAGCTGCAGATATAGCTTGAGGATGGAGAGAGCCCGAAGGCTTCCCCAGTCCACTGCCGCTCCGCGCTCTCGTCCTCTCCATTACATGTAGATAGCCTTTTGACCACGACCGACGTCCAGGGAGCTCCATTGATGCGCAGATGAAACGGTCTTGACTGATCAACGCCTGCCCTAGAAGCGGCGTCTATGTCCACACTATGATCACAGCCCGAGGCTCGATTGGCAAAGTGACTTGTGGCGAAGGAGAAGCTGTTCGACCCTACATGCGTAATCCACACTTGACCCTCTTCGTCCGTAAATGGCGCGCTTCCTAGGTTTTTCGTATCTTTTGCATCTGAGCCACTACCTTCTTGCAACATCTTAGACTGATCGTACTCACGGCATATGGTAACTTTCGTGGCGGCAAATGCAGCCCAGAGCGGCTGCTGGCTCCTCACGTGGTGTCCCTGCTTTTTCTTTTTCTTATTGCTCACCGTCTTCTCCCGTGTATCTCTCATGTTCGGCAATGATGATCGGGCGGTGAGCTCTTGGGAGAGGCTTGATGCAGGGTAAAAGTTGGCAGGAGGCCCTGCCTCGGAACGAATTGGTGATTCAATGACAGCCTCGGGATCGGATTGCGCCTTGCTGAGTCTAGGTCGTTGGTGTTCCCTCTTCGCATACCATCGACGAACTACATGCACCAGCCCTTGTACTAATATATGGAGGGCTATCAGTACACGATACCAACCAGCGTATGTACGATCTGTAGCAGTATTATCCCTCAAGAACGATGCAGGTCCTAAAGATAGATTCGATAACGATGCCAGGCGAACAGACCAGTCATAGCCGAAAAACCGATTTGGTATCCACTTGTTACGGGCAAAATTGCTGACGACCACAAAGCCCATGCACCATATGGTATAGTCTGATCCTTTGCTTTTGACGGAACTGCCACCTCCAAGTGTTGTAGCGACTACAGCTTGACCGAGCTCCAGTACTAGTGCTTGTGCTGGTGTCCATAACACCAACCAGAGCACCAGCCCCAGGAAGTCTGTCAAGACAATAGTCGCGAAGGATGGCGCACCGCCCGAACCTTGGAACACGTCGTTGAGGGTCGTGGGGAACGTGGATATAGAGGTTGCCGGCGGCATGAAGGTAAGGATAGCAAACAGTGTGTTGGTGAGAGCAAGAAACGTTGGCGGCAGGGAAAGCAGGAAGATAAGGATAGCTATTGTATCGCCAATCGGGCACGACCATAAGATAGTCAAGGCTAAGTTGAGGATTCTGGTGTCGTGAGCGATAGGGCCTTTTCCAGTGCTGAAATCAATTTGGCGATGGTTGTTTCCTGACAGACCGTCTGCAGAACCATTGATGTAAGCCCCGGCATGCTCTGGCACTTTCCCAGAGTCCTTGTCTCCAACATTGTTATTGGCCTTTCCACTTGTGTCTTTGTCGGATATTTCTTCGACGCCTTCGTTGATATGCCCGTTTGACTTCTCCTTTGCTACCCGCTTACCAGGCGCAACAGTACCGCTGTCATTCCGCCTGTTGTGCTGGTTTGTGGACCTTTTCTGTTTTAACGGCATCCAGGGCTGCCCGACACCGAGATGCCGGGACAAATTCCGAAAGGCACTGGACAATTCCAAAATGAGGTAGCTGTCTGCGAAGGACAATGCTATATGGACGTTTGTTGTTACCTTCCGCGTCACACTGATCGGCTGTGGAAAGAAAGTAAGAAGAGGCTAGTTACGGATAGGGTCTCGGAAACAGGCGCCGGAATTGCGAGCGACTTTTGGAAGCCCTAAGCACTTATGCAAACCTTTGACAAGGGTTCCATGGCAGTCAGAGCAGTACACGATTAGAACTAAAGTATATGGTGATAGTGCGATGTTGCCACTCACTGTTTCAACGTTCGCGCCTTGTCTTGCAGCACTCGCGCCAACATTGCAGCCCACGAAAGACCACTGTAATTCGATCCTCTACGCCTGCGCCTGCGCCTGCGCCTGCGCCTGTCGATCAAACTTGGTGCGCTAACTTCTGATAGGTTGAAAAATAGTTCGTGCTTTAGCTCCCTCCGAAGCTTCTTTCAGTACCTCAAGTATTGTGCTTTACTTTGATCAGTACTCGCATCCTACCCTTCACTACTTACCGATTCCAGTCGATTTGACTGTCAGATTACAGGTCGATTCACGCAGATACCTTGATGATTCTCTGTATCACAATTGAGGTCGCGCAGCCGGAGCGTTTATGCATCAGATACCTGAATGTGTGCGCCCTGGTCTAGGCTTTTCGATGCATACTTTATTTGCCAACAACTTACATGGAGTCACTTGAGAAAAGAGATAGTATGAGGCCTGCATGCAGCGTCAATCTCTCGACCTTAAAGTAGGACTCTCTGAGCCAGGGATCGTTCAAGCTACAGAACCACCAGTATCCTCTACTGCACCTTCTCTATCCCAAGTTTCCTTTTCCAGCCGATCTACGCTTTCAAGAAGTGCCCTTACCTTGGCTTCGTTGCGGTCTTTCGCTTCTTCTTGCGCTTCCCAGTGGTCCTGGAATTTCTGCATCATGAATTCTTTTAACGGTGTCTTAGATCCCTGTCGATAGTCATACAAGACAAGATCTTCGACGCACCGTGCTGCCGGCCGTTGATGACGCTCCGAGAGTATTACAACATCCAAAAGAAAGTAGTCCGTCGAGCGGCTTGGCACCGAGCGAAATTTATGGTAAACGGATATACGATCGGGCCAGGCCATGGGCTACACGTCGTACGATCAGTGGTCAATGAGAGAGTGATCTAGGGTGCTTGTGTACGTAGGAAAGCGAGTGAACGGTGAGGCCACTCACGAATTTGAAGTCTGTTTTGATGCTTCTGAGTATAACGCCGTCTCCCTTGGGGGTCAATAATTCCGACCATTTCTGTCTGTTCTTAGGATCTTGTGCAGCAAAGCTCTGTATCCAATTGGTGCGCGCGGACTCGGCATAACGTATATAGGTCACATTATTGACATGGCCTTTGTGGACGGGTCAGGCACGGCTGTCGTGGCTCAGGATGCAGAGATTTGTACCCTTAGATCTATCAGCGATGGTGTCGAGTCGACAAGCCCCCCCACTTAGGGACCACGCAACGCTTTGAGATTACCATAACATCTTGTTCGCCCCACATAACTTTATGTCTTTCCAAACCCCCCCTTCCCCTGCCCACGAGAAAACCTTCCCTGCCCGCGACAAGCTCCCTCCAGTCCTTGGCCACGACTCCCAAGATGCTTCCCGCCTGGTCCGCCTGGGATGGTTGCAAACCGAATAGGATGCATTTTCCAACACGCTGTTTGAGGTCAGAGAGCCAACGTGGAGAAAGCATTGTGGTAATGGAGTCGGCGGATGCTGAGGCCGATGCCAGATCTCATAATGTACAAGTACGATGCTTGAGGCACTTTGACGTAGCTAGGAGCCTACATGCGCCGACAATCAATATAAGGTACCTACTGGAAGTATACCTAGAGCAGGAAATGGATGGTAATAATCGGCCGTCCACCTTGCCCGCTCGCCGTCCTAGGGTTGCCTTAGGCTCTGATAACTGACATCAACTGCCTCAAATGCTTCCATTCCTTACACATCCTACATTGCTAAGTTTCCTATATCAATTTTTGCTAGGCAGACAATGCTATGGCCTATCAGACAGGCGACTGCACCTAATGTACGTCGAATTGGTGCATTTGCTCCTTTCTCGGGTACAGCCCAGCTCCCCTTTGTAAGGGGGCTTCAAATCTATCCTGTCTGTAGTATGGCCACCACCAGCAGATTAACAGAGGCGCGTCGGCGCGAAAATGAAATATATCAGTCAGTCGTATCGCGATTACGCAAGGAAGTACAGGAGACCGAAGAGGGCGCTCGCACAACCCACGAGCAGCGAACAGCCGCAGATCCCCGACAGAATACCATTCATGATGTACGATTGACTTCTATACTGGAGCTTTATGATAGAGTTCGTTTGCTGCGTCTTCAGGTCGTGAATCCATCTGCAACAGATCCAGAGCAAGAACATGAGCATCCCAGCTACATCAATGCAAGTAATACCTCGACTGTGAACCAGCAATCCCCACGATTTACTGTATGAGGATGAGCTGATGTCTCATTCCAACAGTTTAGTTCTCACCCGGCCAGTGGCTAGATGTTCATATTCCCGACCTGCATCAAGCTGTTAGTCATTTCCCTTAACTTTCTTTTATGACCTCTTGCTATGTCTGTTCGAGGTCCCAATTCTTGGTGTCGAATGAGACTCTGATCTGAAGGCCATGATAGGGAGGATTTACGATTACGTCCCTGCCGTCAGAGGCCAGGCCCTCTTCCCCTGGAGCGAAATGCTATGTAGATCTAGCCGTTCAAGAATCGCCACAGAACCCAGCCGCTGCGTGGTTCTGGCAGCCTAAGCCTAGAATATTGGGCTCACTACTAAAGGTTCGGGTCGGCGGAAGCTTTGTCTGGCCGCCTCCTGGCATACTTCCATCGCAGGTAAAACGCCTTGTATTTGTCGCAGGTGGCGTGGGCATAAAGTCAGTCTTTTAATGTTCTCACGTTTTGAACAGGTCGCCATGACGACTATCGAGGCTGTCCGAATCTAATCGCTGTTTATAATAGTCCTTTGCTGTCGATACTCTGTCATCTGGATAGCGAGGGGCTGTTCTCGGAAAATGTTCGATTCTTCTACTCGTGCCGGTTACCACCGTCAGGACAATTGGAGAGAATGCTCTTTCTTGATCGCTTGAAAGCCATATTCAAAACAGCTCGTCGCAAACAGCATGGCTCTTCTTTCATCAATCAGAAGCTCAGCCTATTTCTCACGGGTATCGCGCCGGAGGATCAGGGAAGGATCCACGATACAGCTGTCCGAGACTACGCCATCCATGGCAGGCTCGAAGTTCTCGAACGTCGATTCACCACGGAAGAGATTGTCGAGTCTCTTGGCCCAGAAGTGGAAAGGAATGACACGGTGGCGTACATCTGCGGACCACCGTCGATGACGGATGAGGTGGTAGGAGCTCTTCGAAATGCAGAGGGTATGACCGATGAGAGGGTTTTGTGTGAGAAGTGGTGGTAGCTCAATAGCAGCTCAAACACTCTGAGGGAAGGCGCGTTGTGTGGCCGACCGACCTGCTCTTCCACAGGCTCTGTAAAAGGCTTCATGAACGTAGCCTAGGTATAGTAATGGGACTGTAAAAGGCTTCGATGATTTGATTCGATGCTCGTGAGCTTAGGAGAAACCTTCGCCTTCCCAGGGGCGTTTTCGTGGAAGTGAATAGGATTCGTGCAGCCTGAACAAATCCTCTCGGTACAGAGAAGGAGGATAGAAAGGAGGACCACAGCACCGTTGTAGTAAGTCAATTGATGTTTCTTCTAGAAGTTGTGTCCGCGAATGAGATGGTATAGTCGTTCGTAATAACGGACAGCCCGTGGTGTATTTACGTCACAATTTTGCTAAAGAACTAGGTATCATATGAAAGCTATAGGTATCGACTATGTAGCAAGCCGAGTGCACAATGGTTCCCTCTACTAAAGCTGCGATGCAAGATACAGAACGCTACATCAATTCATCAGGGACATGAGGCACTGTTGTTACCACTCGACCCAATGAACACCACCTCCACAGCTGCGAACCTAGATACCATCAGCATCTCGAGTGCTGCGTCGCGAGGTTCTTCAAGGACTTACGCAGCAACAGCAGAGAAGATTTCGATCTTTCGCGCGGTAGTGAAAGCTGCTAACGCCGCCGAGAACAGAGCCGTGAACAATATGAGCAGACCCAGCCTCGTTTGGGTGCTGCATACATAATTTAGAGCAAGGACGCTGACAGTAGGCACCAGAGACGCAAAGGTCACGCTGACAGCATTGCTGATGCTGCTCAGGCGGCTATTGTCGTACTCAACTATGCCGCTGTCAGGATCCGCTAAGATGGGATTTTTTCGTCGATTGCCCCACACGCGGTCGAAGATACCGACTAGACCTGTACTGAGCCAGGTGGAGAAGGGATCAGAATCCAATTTGCGCTCTGCTAGTGTCACCATCTCTTTTGCTGTTCTGTCTCTCCAGACCGTGGCTTCACGACCACGAAGGAAGGAGTTGCCCATCATTGGCCGTTCTAGCCAGTCTTGTAGGAAATGCAATTCGTCCTCACGCGGAGAGTCAACCTTCGCTAGTTGAGAGATTTGGAGCAGCGCTGCGTCTGGCGACAAATCAGCCATGACGTCTCTCCTCTCACGTACATCGTTTGAAGGCAGTACTATACTCTTGCAGCTTTCGCCTGATATTCAACAGTGTCTGCCATTGCAAATCATCCCCGGCTTTCCTCGACTGGCGCAACTCCCAGAAATCGATAGTATGAAGCATGCGTAATGGATCGTCTGATGCTTGATCCTCTTGCCGTATGTACTGCAACTGAAGCTCGAGATCTGTGAGTTCGGCTTGTAGGCTGAGTAGGTTAAGCATGTTTAGCTGACCGAAGCGGCGGAATATAGCAGTCTCCGTATGGTGTCCCATGAGTGATGCGAGCTTGGGATAGCCTCGTTGCTTCGGTCCCGTTGCAGTCTGCATTGCAGGGTTCATGTTGGCTGCCATTGGCCGATTGAGGAGGTCTGCATGGAGGTATCAACAGAGCTTAACTTTTCCTGCTCCCAACAGCTTGAGGGGGTCTGGCATATCAGGTTTTGAAGTTCTTCAACTCTAGATCTTCAAGACTTGTGGTTGCACTAGCCGTAGGATAATCGGCGCGGCTGCCGGCCTACTCTAATTTACTCTTCTTCTTGAGGTATTTTATCATCGACTTGAAACAACTCGATCATGCTATCTTCAAACCGAGTATTTGTTCTTAGTCTGCTCACCTTCGGCAAGGCTCTGTGCAGTCCGTCCCAATTGACTGTACATTCGTACAGTATGCCTAGTTGATTGTCGATCTCTCCAATCCTCGAGGTGGTGAATACATATATTAGCCCCGGTGTCTCAAGATGGATATTCTCTCACTTTCACCTGGTATAATCGCCGCCGTAACGCATCAGCTCTTCAAAATCCAGATAGCGTTTGCTTCAAAGAACGAGAAGGCCCGCGCTGTTGTAGAAGATGCAATCGGCGACTTGCATGTATATGTTCACATCTTGAATGAGATAAATTCATCAATGTTTTCCTTCCAAGCCACTATGCCACCAGCCTCTCGGAGCTGCCTCGAGCTTTGCTTCAATAGAGCCTCCAGGATTGCGAATCTCATGAGCAAAGGCGAACAAAAAGTCGGCCATTATGCTAAAAAACAAGACCACGCTTGCCGATTTAGAGTATGCTATGCAGCAATTCCGGCAAGCTGTCTTACTCTTAAGAGACGTCATTATGGAGTATGGTTTCTCGAGCCCTTCTTGCCTTTCGGCTCTGACTTATTCGGTGGACTTGTAGTGCCCTGACGCATCAGCTGTTACGGAACCAGCAGAATGAGATCAAAGGGCTTCAATCGACCGAACCCAAAGGGTCACATCAACAGGTAGGACATGGTCGAACGAAAGACCCAACTGTTTTCGATGCCACAATTTTTCGTGGGATCACGGATGGCCCTCAATGGATGGCTTGTCGCGGAATCCTGGACACTGGATGCGAAGACAATTGGATCTCGCTCGAAATCACCAAGCGAGCAGGCATGGTCTCTTCAACAGTGCAGAACACCCATGAAAATATCCTGACGGGGTTTGGTGGAGAAACCGTCGAGTCGAAGGGCACCATTACCATCACATGGTATGCGAATACCGCCTCCAAGACTCGGCAAACGACTTTTCTAGTGGCAGAGCATGGTCCGTTCGATCTACTTCTTGGCAAAGGTTTCATCTTTTCCGAAAATACTTTGATGTTCAATCAGGCGGCTCTTGTTCTTAGAGCAGGTCCTATCTCGGACGGTACGTACATGCTACCTGCACCTTTGCGGTCACTGAATTTTCTGTAGCGGAGCGATCGCAGATGGAAGCCAATGCTGTCCAGGGTAACGCGACCAATGAGCAATTGGAGGCGATACGGTGGGCTGGAGAAGCTTCCCTTCGAAACCAATATCGCGAGCAGAATTACTCGCTATGGTATCCCGATGCTGGTTCCAATGTCAGCGGTAGTAGTAGTATACGATCTATGCCAAGTCCGAACTTGCCGACGACCGAAGGGTAAGAAATGCAAGATCGGTTTCATTAGCTATTTGCGCCTGGGCATGGGAGGTATCAAGTCAGATCCTCCTATCTGCTGCCTTCGTACCTCGAAAGTAGGATGAACTACCGAAGATAGTGGCAGCCCAATTCACAGCGATGAATGTCAAGAAGTTTGAAGAGAAGGGATGTGGAGTTGAATTTATATTATACGCTGGCGTCAATGTCTGCTACCTATTCCGGCAGCCCTTTCAGCCTTACTCTTCTCTGTTCATTATCGAATCCCTCACGTTGGGCGTTCCTGTTGAACAAGCGATGCTCTTTAACGATTTGCCTCCTTAGCATTGGTCTTTGACTGGCCAATCAGTCCATCAGCAATGCGTCAATACGTTGTCAAGTTACGCCAGGGCATCTCAGGCTGTTGGAAAAGTATCCTGCCAGCGCATGGGGTAATGGTGATGGAGATTTGCTCGTTGAGTATAACCATCGTAAATGAAGAAAGGTCTAGGCATATTTACAAACACCTATGAACAACTTCCAGGCTTCAGTACCTGGGGATCGGAGTGATCAAGGTACATCATCTTATTTTAGTATCGTAAAAACTCTGACGTTGCTGCCCTGCCCTGATATCCATCCAAAAGACCAGTCTTCGCAACCCGGAAGCCCTAGACCGCCAGAACGGGCTTAGCCGGCGCCACTTAGCAAGAAAACTTTACTACTTTAAATCAACTTTCAGGAGAGATTACATTGATCCAATCAGTCTGACGGCCAAGGACTTGTGACTCGCAATATTGTACGTGGTAAGTATGATTTCGGACTTGAACAACGAGTCCGCAGATATTGCAGAACACGATCGGCGCATTCGGGCCAACCCGTACACGCCTCAGCTCTACTTGTCACGTGCAAAATGCTACAAAGCGCACGACTACCCAGACCTGGCCGCAGGCGATGCGTACAAATCTCTGCGACTGAGCGACGAATTGCGAGATGAATCTGGTGAATACCACCAAGATGTGCTCGAAGCTACCAAAACCACGATCCTTGAATTGCGGCGAAACGGCGAAGCGGACTGCTTCGAAGGAGTGGCAGACAGCGACCTCAAACACTTACCAAACAAAGAGGATAATAATTCTGCAGACAAATTTCTCATGTGGATCGCCGACATAATCGCTCTTCAAAGCTATGATCTACTAGCCTCGACGCTCGTCAGATGTGGCTGTCTTAAGAGCGCTTCTGAATTCGCAAGTCGAGGGCTGCGAACATTCCCTAATTCTCACTTGTTCAGCAAGCATCAGAATTGCATTCAAGAGCGAGCACGAACCTTTGGGCTGGTATCGAAGATCGGATATCAGGAGCAAAGGGAGAAACTTCTACCATCGACAGCCGGCAGAAAAGTTGTTAACGCCTTCAAAAACCTACCGGAAGAAGGCGTAGTGCGCCGGGAGATATATCCGTCGAACGAACACGAGCCCGATCGTCTCTCAAGCATAAATCTGCATGATCTTAATGAGCGCGTAAGAAAAGTGGCCGCGAAATGCGAGGTTCGTGCCGTTTCCCTTCCCTTACTCACTTCAGGGTCATCCCGAGAACACAAATCGTCCTATGAACGACCGGATGATGGGGGATGCAATGCGTCCGCCGCAGATGAGCTTTCACATGTCAAGCAGCTTGGACTCTTCGCTACAGAGGATATTCTCCCACACGAGATCCTCCTCGTCGAACATTCGATTCTAGCAGCTAACAACCGCCTTAACGATTCATTCTGTGACGCTTGCTCGGGCCCTCTCCCTCCTCATGGCGCTTCGACGCCCCTTTCATCCTGCAACGACTGTGAGGATGTGATTTTCTGCTCTGCGACCTGCGCTTCTCTTGCACAAGAACAGTACCACCCGGCCGTCTGCGGCAAACCCGATTTTGATCTTTTGACGAAAGACCCTTCGCCAGACGCAGCATCGTCGGCACTGTATCTTGCTCTCCTAGCTCGTGCTTTCGCCATGGCCGAGACTCAGGGTGTGCATCCGCTTGACTTACCCGAGATAAAATATCTATCGGGCGATTTCTCAAATGCTTCGTCTGGCCCTTCGATCCAGTCGGAGCGCCGTCTACCTTTCACTTTCAACGACAATATTCTAGCCCCACTTAGCATCCTCGAGCGCATGGATGTCAATATCTTCACCTCTCCGCTCGCGCAGACGTGGGTTATCAACACCCTGTACGCTAAGTTCCGGGGGACGGCAAGTGCACGCTTCAACCCTGGGAGTGTAGCTAGAGGTCCTGAGGTAGCGGTGGTACATCCAATCTGGTCCCTGGCCAATCATAGCTGCGCTCCCAATGTGAAATGGGAGTGGAGTGCAGAGATGAGGTTCGAAAGCAGAGGGCCGAAGGATGTGGTGCGCTGGGGACCAGATGCGGATCACGAGGACGTAGCAGGGGACTACTTAAAGTATGAGGGGAAAGCAGAGACGAGGAGATGGCAGGGCGGCATCAAGAGAGGAGAAGAGATCCTTAACCACTACTGCGACATTGACTTACCCGTAAACGAGAGACGGGAATGGGCGGTTGGCGCTTTGGGAGGTCATTGCATGTGTGAACGATGTCAGTGGGAGGAGCAGCAAGCGCCGTAGCAGAAATAGAAGCATATGTGAGATTCGGAGCTTGGTTTTGATGCAATTATCTCTAGGATTTGAAGGCATCCGTGCCCTTGACTGATTGAGAAGAAAAGAAAGTGAAGACCATGCGCTTGCAATCGGAGCGTCCATCGACTCGACGAACGGAAGACAAGGTGGAGGGCTGTGAGAATAATGCATTGTCTACGCGTTCCGTCAAGCCGTCGATGTTGACCAGAGTCGAGAGGATTCAGAAGACTGGCTTGCCTTGACAGCCCGGAAATAACGAGTTCTTAAGCCCGCGGATTCTTGGGATCCCTGCTTGACTTTATTTTTTGATCCCACCCCTGACTGCCTAATTTTGTACGTACGATGTTGAAGACTTCAAACCACATCAATTGACTACATATTGTTGAAATTTGAGATTCAAATACGATTATATTTCTCGATATTCTTGTTCAGGGCAGAAACGCGTACAGGGACAGCCAGTGATCACCCATTGCCAAAGCGGCCAAACGTCATAGCATTTACTTTACATGTTCCTATCACCCAAACTGGACAACAGCAGAGGCAAGACCGGCAGCGAGACATCCAGGGCAACCGTCCGGTATTCTCGAAGACGTCCTGATCTGCTCGTGATTGTAGGCAGTCGAGGCAGTGATATCGTTAACGAGACCTATTGTAGCCGATGTAGAGCGACCAAGCATGGCCGCTCCTCATGGCCGCGACTACTATCCTACCCCTGGAGGTTTGCTGCACGCACACCATTGTTCTCATAAGGCACCTTAGGCATGTGGTTTCGATCAACCTGAGGTACATTGACAGGATCCAAGGCCAAAGAATTAAATAGACCTAACGCCAACGCCGAGTCACCATCACCGATACAGCGCAATTTGAATTTCTCCAACGAAGTCCGTCCCTCGACGACGCCGGCTGTTTAGTTTACATTGTCCCAAGCGTCCGACTGTGATTTCTCCCTAGCAATGGAAGCCGCAGTCCATCTGCCGCGACCCGCTATCGTACCCACCGACACTGCACTGACCATCACTACTCTTCCAGCTCTGATCACCATATGCGAAACTGATCGGATCGTCATCGACGTTGCCAGCCGTCGCAATAAACACCAGTGGCAGGGCACTGTCAACGTCGACGCCTTGACCGCTGGGAGCATCATAATAGTCAACTCCGCCAATGACTTCATGCTGGTCATCTTGCAGCGTGATGGTAAAGCGGTAGTCGGATGTGCCAACGCCATCATTCGACGCTGACTGGCCTTCGTTCTTTTGATACTGCATATCATGAGCCAAAGGTTGCCGGTTTAGAAATCATTGAGACTTACCTGCTGCAGATGAACGCCGCAGTTTCCAGGATAGTAATCATAGCCGGCCTGCGGGTCAGAGTCTGGGTCTGCTGGATCTTCACGATCACCTTGCCAGTCGAAGCAGTAGTCTTGGCGCTTCTGGAGCACGCTGTTTTCTTCCCGGGGCAAGATATTCGGGGTCGGCAACGGGTAATCCTTTTTATTATCAAAGTTGCTGTAATCGACGAGAGTGATCTTTGATATGCCGCCGTCAGTCAAAGTCGGTAGCTCAATCCTGGACCAGGCACTACATGTGCTGACAGAGCCATCGAACTTGCCCACAAAGTACACATCACCGCCCGCCTTGACTGCTTGGTCGGCGTAGAAACCGGAGACACGATCGAGAAAGTCCTGAAACCATTGTTCCGACTTTCTGGGCTTTCCTTTGGTGATGTAACCTTTGGGGAAGGCTCCACGGAGGATGACGGCTCCGTTGTTCAAAGAAGAGGCGAATTCAAATGGCTTTTGGGAGTCCCCTATTCCGGAAAAGAACACAAAAGGACCTGAAGGCGCTTGGTATGCGTTCGCGATGTCTTGGTCAGATGGGTAATCGCTGGTGTCAGGACCGCCGTCGTTTATCTTGCCGGACGGGCTGCCGCTGTAGCGTTTGACGAGGTCACGAACTTCAAGAGAGGTGATCCCTGCTATTGGGGAAGAAAGAGCGGCTTTGGGCAAGAAGGTTGCCGAGAGAAAAACACCAAGGAAAAGGGTAAGGAGGTTTATAACAGCTGGCTTCCAGGGTCCATTCATCTTGTGTGATTGAACGGTGAGATGGAATCAAAATAGGGGACTCAGTCTCCAGTGGACGAGTGTGCACTTTGGAAATCCTGCAGGTATGAGCAAAGACTGTCTAATGAAATGCTGAACGGTGCTGATGTACTTTCTTGTCATGACCAAGGCCATCTCTTATATAGATATAGTCTCCTTCGCTGACACGGCAGGGTGTCTTCGAGGAGCTGTCGAAATCATTTGTGTACAGCCGGAGTCGATGAAACAGAAAAGCCCAGCCTCCCAACAAAGGCTGCGAATGCGCCTTCGCTGACACGGCACGGTGTCTTCGAGGAGCTGTCGAATGTACAGCCGGAGTCGTTGAAACAGCAAAGTCTAGCCTCCCACCAAAGGCTGCGAGATGGGCCAGCGCCAGAGGCACAGTTGAAGGCCTGCCTGCCTTGAGTAAAATGGGAGCATCCCGTAGAGCACAAAGCGTAGTAAGGCGTGCTGCTGGTGACCAGATTGTGTCTTGTCAACAGCCTTCTCGGTCAGCTGCTTGTGAACGCTCAGTTGTCACTATAAAAAGGATGATTACGGCGCAGTTCAACTGCTCCTACACTAGAGCCTAACAGTCCATTTTCTCTCGTATAGTCTATGAGAACCGAATTCGTGCTCGCCATCGATGGGTCGAAAAGGAAACTTTTCTAGGCTATTGTCTACACGACAATTATCCACTGTAGTACTGGTCCTTGATCACGATTAGACCTGCTTCCAGCGAAGTCAAGATATCGAATCGCATAAACTTTAGGAAAATTGATATCAAACTGGATCACCATTTGCCAGCAGCCGAGTCCAATCATGATTCCTCAGCGCCGTGATGAGAGCTGAGGTTGAGATGGATCCGCCAACCAACTTCTCAAATAGTTGGTCATGGTGTGTCCCACTAGGATGTGATGATTCTTCAGCCGTACCTTGAAGTGGGCGCTTAGACCGACTGATCAAGTGGGATGGTTGGATGTCACGGAGCATACACTGCCCCGTGCATCGTGATGCTCAGCTAGCCGATGGTATCGAGATGACGATTTGTTCTCCAAAAGTACTTTGATCCACATGATTGATGTTTGACTGTAAGGCTGAAATCTCGGAGGATTATCTCGGAGAATTTTTGTGGGGCTTGTGGTGGCACGTGGCTTTGTGCGCTGACAACCCAAATTTAAACCGACTTATGTTACTTTAGATGGACTGGGGCGTCAAGCACCTGCTGCTGCGGCATCGGCAGTTCAGATGTCCTACCTTGCTCGATAGACTTAGACTCCTCAATACTGAATGCTTCTAATATCGCGAAGTAACATCGTCATAAGTCACCGCCTTCATTAAATTTATCACTTGAGGTAGGAGACATTCTCTTCTTCTATCTTGTATCACGATCACCGTCCGTCATCACCTTGTTAGATTTGCCGAACCTGTACTTCTCCTTACTGATTGTTTGTCCCTTTGGAAGGCATCCTCCACTGCGTCAATCTATTACTTTTCACTCATGGAGTCGAAAGTCACGGCTGCGCTCGGTGAAGAGCTCTATGAAGCTTGTGTTACCGGCGATCTTGACGCCATCAAGGCATCTATATCCCGCCAACAAGCAGCAAACGACGCATATACTCCTCCCTGGCCAGCTTTGATGTACAAAGCAACAGGCAAAGACCACGCCAGCATCGTGCAATACTGCCTGGACAACGGCGCGCAAGTCACCAACGACGTGATGAAGGTCCTACTAATCAACCGCTCAAAAGAGACATACACGCTGCTTCTGGACGCCAAAGCCGTCGATATCAATTACTACATCCCCTGGTTTGGAGACATCTTGGGGAACGTCGCCACGAACGATGACCGAGAGTGGACCGGATTCTGCCTCCGTCGTGGCGCGGACCCGAACAAAAACCTAATAGACGAGCATAAACCGCTGCTCGCAGCGGTTGCGGAGCTTGTTTCGGTCGAGACGGTCAAGATGCTAGTCGAAGATGGAGGAGCGGCTGTGAAAGGCAGCGGTGCCATTGTCATGGCGGCGGAAGAGGGGAAATTGGGTTCGGTGAAGTACTTGCTCGACAACGGGGCGGATATCAATGAAGTTGGCATCGAGCACCCTACTGATGAGAGGTACAAAGAGGATATGGGCAGTGCGCTACACAAGGCTGTGGATGGTGGCCATGAGGATGTTGTGCGTTTCCTGCTGAACAAGGGGGCGGATGTGAGTCTCAAAGATCCGCTGGGAAGGACACCGATGGCTCTAGCGCTGCCCAAGAACAATACTAGGATAGTAGAGCTGCTGAAAGCGCATGGTGCGGTGGAGTAGATTGTTTCTAAACCCTCCAGCGTCTTCGCAAGCACAAAATCCCGTCAATCCCGTTCCTCACCGGGGTCAACACCAAGGCACATTTATTGAAATCCACGATTTGACGCATTGACGTTGGGCAGGCAATGGTCAATAGACCCAATGTTCGTCCACAGTGAAAGCGCCGAGACGTTGAAGTAGGACCGGACGAGGCAGATTGGAATTGCAACTTGCGACTGTACGGAAAATAATTCTGGCATACGATCATAGGTAGGCACCACCGCCATCTTGGCGCATTTGTCGAAACATCGGCACGCAATCACTGGTGCTCACGAGTGTAGTCCGAAGAGGTCACGCGTCGCTCGTGCAAGGAGAGAACAGTAAGTAATGCTGACAAGACCGACCGTGGCGAGTTGAGAGGCCCAATATCCAGCTCCAGTGCTGTTGCACGCACAGCCTTTTCCCTTTCACTGGCTCATTGATCCTTTTCCTTTCATCGATGTCCTCCTCTGATTAGCACATGAGTGAATCGATCGCGATGGAGCCATGCAGCCATCAACGTCGATGGTTGAAACAGATCTATCATCAGAGAAAATGTTTTCGTTCGACCAAGTCACTAGTACTAGGACTTAGCATTGACGTGTCTGTGGGTTGTTGGGAGCTGGCATTACAGCAATTCACGTCTATACACATGCAAGTAATAAAAGCAACATAATCAGATGACCGATTAATTGAATATTCAGTGAATGGTGATTGATTTAATTAAGGATGCCAAGAAGTTGTCAAATTTACTTACTTTACTCATCTAGGATCACGCTAACCGAATAGGGCAATGTTCAATTGAACCAATGAATTGCTTTAGACTGCGCAACCTCTCCACTTACCCATCCATTCTAGCAATGCTTGCGACTTGACGACGTTTCCCTACTATCACCACGAGCGTCCATCATAGCTTCGATAGATCGTGGTTCTCTAGCTGCTTCGACGATGCTTGACTTATGACGGCTGGCCTGTGATGGGACCCTCAATCTACGACCGCATTCTGCGCCGAGAGCTTGGGGAGTCCTCACGATATTCTAGCGTCCGTGGCTTGTACGGGGATAGAGCTTGGATAGATGACTTGGACATTGTCAGTGAGCTAGGAGGACATTCAGGATGTGTGAACGCACTAAGGTGAGTGTATGGATGAGCTCAGCATAGCCATCAAAGCGTAGCTAATGTTATAATTCAGCTGGTCAACTTCAGGCAAACTGCTGGCGTCCGGGAGCGACGATCAGCATCTCAATATACACTCCTACCAACCTGAATCGTCATGCTCACAATTTGCTCTCACGACCACTGTCTCAACAGGCCATACACAGAATATCTTCTCTGTCAAGTTTATGCCCCATTCTAACGATCGTACTCTAGTCACATGCGCAGGGGACGCCGAGGTCAGAGTATTCGACATCGAGTACAGTGGGCGGTCGTCCCGCCCCTCGGATCGCTCAGGGATCGCATCTACCAGTCGTGGACTGCGTTTCAACAATCTCTTCAACGGAGTGAAGTACTTGAACGACGGTAACACAAACGCCAGAGTTTACAGGTCCCACGCAGATCGGGTAAAGAGGATCGTAACGGAATCGTCGCCCAACGTCTTTCTCACATGCTCTGAAGATGGCGAGGTCGGCATTGTGTGAACCCTGGACGAATATGCATGCTGAGGGCCACTATAGGTACGGCAGTTCGACCTGCGGTTGCCATCGTCTGCCTATCCAGCTCCTCGAGGTGGACGAGGCCTCTTCGGTCGACGAAACAACCAGGACAACTCTAATTTGCCACCGCCGTTGATATCCTACAAAAGGTACAATCTAGATCTGAACACAATATCCTGTTCTGGTAGTCAGCCGCATTATATTGCCTTAGGTGGAGCGCACCTCCATTGCTTCCTGCATGATAGAAGAATGTTGGGTCGCGATCGGTTAGCCGAGCGTGGCAGCCCGGGCGGTGCGTCTTCTGCAGCTAGCATGAGTTCTCATGAAGATGAGACGATGGGACAAGCCACACAATGCGTCCGCAAATTTGCCCCGAACGGGCGCGGTAAAATGCGAAGAAGGGATAATGGACACATTACAGCCTGCAAAATCAGCGACGCATATCCCAATGAAATGATTGCGAGCTGGTCCGGCGACCACATATACAGCTTCGATATAGTCAGAAGCCCTGACGCAGGAGACCAGCGAGGAGATGAAGGGGCTCCAATAGGCAGTGGCGGACAAAGCAGAACGAAAGAGTCTAGAGACCGAAAGCCCAAGCGAAAGAAGGCAGGCTCATCAACCTCTACCGATGGTGCCAAAAGAGGAGTATCGAAGCCAAGGCGCGCTAGGAGTGAAACCAGCGAAGCTGGTGAGTTTACTGTTCGTGTTCGATATGAGAACGGTCAGAGTGAAGATATAGCCATGAATGACCCTGTTGCTATCCCACCGGCTATCGTAGAAGAAGCCAGGGAGTCTGTCCTTAGCGAGTCTCAGAAGCGCAGCATGCAGATTGCAAAAAGCACAGTTAGAATACGCAAGCTCATGTTCTCGCTCGACGCGTTCAGTCGCCAACTTGGAGGTTCTCATGATTTATCAGCCCATAAGCCGTCCTTTACCTCGGCGCTTGGCCTTGCTGCTACATGTTTGCCTGAGATGGATGAGATCATGACATCATGGGGATATCCTTTGAATCCAGATAGAGAAGACATCAAATTGCAGCAGACGCTGCGTGCCAATCGAGATTCATCGCGCAGGTTTGTCCAAGCTGCAGGAACGCTATCACACCTTCTTGGAGGAAAGTTGCAGACCGCGGGTCATAGCACAAGTCCAGCTCTGCAATTGTTTGAGCACATCAGTTCAGCCTCACCAGGACCACATACTTCATCAAGAGAAACATTCAGCTATGATTTCCTAAAAGCCATTACACTCTGGTTAGCAGGCGGCAAGCAAGCGCTGCTACAAGGGTTCAAGAGGCCTCCTAATCAGCGCAATGAGAATCCCAGGTTCCCCATACCGGAAGAAGCGGAGCAATCCGGTATTGATGACTATCTCATCCCATACTTGCTCCATTCAGCACGAGAAAGCCCTATACCAGACGTCGATGCTTCCAGGTTCGAAGTGGACAATCGCCGGAAAGCGTTTCGATCGGAGTCAGCCGCAGTCATTGCGTTCAGTAGTGCCATCAGGATGCCACTCGAAGATCTCTCAAGAGCTATCATGCCTACTACATCTGCAAACGGTGGATCACCCGCTAACGGGGACGCTACACCTATACCTGTCGCTCAAGATAGAATGACAGCACTGAAGTTCTGGGCTTTTAAAGTTGGGCGCGGTGTTCTCTTGAACGCTGGTGAAGGTGTCACTTATCAATTCGTCGATACTGCCTTTGGAGGTCTTGGTATACCCCAGCCTGAAGAGGGTCGAGTGCAAGAAGACATTGACCCTGACGAAATTGATGATGTGGTTGATGGTGTCAGTGTGGTAAGACGACCTCTGCCGGAACGACGCGACGTGCAATCCGCTAGCCAAAACTGCGAAGTGACCCCGGAGCCCCGTCAACATGAACCCGTCGACCAGGATCATCCGGAGGATCAGACTTCTCAAGCTACTTGGGATTTCGAAATGGGCGGGGTCCCGTCACGACCAAGATCAATCAGAGAGCCCACTGTCGAACTTGATGAAGCCGGCTCGGAGACCGAGATGGTCCTTGTAGAAGATTTACACCAAGAAATAGTTGACCAACTAGCGGAGGACGACGAAGATGGTGATGAAGATGCTGCTGAGGAAGATGCAGACGAGGACAGCGAAGACGATGAGGACGACGATATCACAGCCGAAGAACGGCAGTTCATGTTCCAGTCAGCTGCTGATAGGGGCAAGATGCGCGAATCGGTGGAAGCCGGCGTGCCGTGCTATATGCATTCCCGCGAGTATCGGGGTCATTGCAACGTGCGGACTGTCAAGGATTGCAACTTCTTCGGTCTGCAGGATGAATATGTGGTCAGTGGGAGCGACTCAGGTCACCTGTTCATTTGGGTAGAGTGTTTCACCTTCCAGCATCATAGACCATACTCAAATTTACAACAGGACAAGAAAACGTCGCAATTGGTAAACATCCTTGAGGGTGATGGAGAGGTAGTAAATGTAGTTCAAGGTCCGTCTTCAATTCTTAGCCACAATCCCTCACCTCCATCTCCTACTCGTACGCAGCAGCGCTAACCCTTCCTAGGCCATCCCTACGAACCCATCCTCGCAGTCTCCGGCATCGACCACACCATCAAGATCTTCTCCCCCGACGCCCGCGCTCAGGAAGACGCCCGCCTCGGCATCAACAACACCACGCCCCGCGGTTCCTCAGGCCACTCGTCCCTCTCCAGCCGACGACCTCGTTCCCAGTCCTCCGCTCCCAACGCCGAACCCAACGAAGGCCTCGCAAGCCGCAAGCGCATGCACGAGAGCTATCAGATCACGAGCCAGAACGATGCTGAGAGACAGGGTGGGATGAGGGATGCGTTCATCACGGTACGTAGCGAGGGTCCCTTTGTGAGGATGAGGACCGTGGAGGTGGATTTTCGGGAGTGGCGCTCTTGGTTTGCGGGTTGAGGATGAGTAAGAGGCTGATGTGTTGGCAGAGGGGGATGCTGGCGCAGTTGGCGGCGAGGTTGAGGGCTAGGCAGGCGGGGGGTGGGGAGGGAGAGGATGAGGGGGGGCCGGTTGTTGTTGATGATAATTGCTTGGTGGGTACTATTGATCTCTGTTGGATGTTGCTGCGTACTAATCCCTCTTGTAGCTTATGTGAGAAGGCAATATGGATAATCAGATAACGATTATGGAAGTAATGATCGCAAGGTTAAATTGTGTGCGAGAGGCATGGATGAGATATGATGCATACTCCGGACACATGGCATACAAGATTTGGAATTTCCTAATCCCACTCGCTGGTGTGGTTCAACTTGCCAGGGGCTGAACACGATCATTAATATGGAACAACGGTTATCCTGTTTTGCTATTGGGCCTGATTGGTAGATCAACTCATCGTTATTTCGTTACTACCCTTTCTGAGGACTGACATTCACGATTTTTGATTCCTCCTGGAACATATGGCGGGTCTAAACGTCCTTTTCTCTTTTGGGATACACAACATCGACACGTACACGGATAAAGCTATTTTCGGGAACAATTATGCCTCACGCCGCTACCCTCATCCCAAACCCTTCTCATGCCAAATCCCGTGACGCGTCAACGAATCCAGAGCAGCATCATCTCCAACATCCCAAGCCATCTTCGCAACCTCCTCATTCACCCACCTAGCTTCCGCCCTGACCACATCTCGCTCAAGAGCTTTAACAACAGCGAGCTCCTCCACCATCCGATCAACCGCACCCCTAAGTAACGCCACCACCCGCGCAATGCTACTCCCTTCGCGCGGCTCCCCCAGCTGCTGCAGCTCCCGCGCAGATGCCATCAATTTCCTTTCCCAATACGCCACTTCCGCCTTCCATCCATCGCCTATACTCTCCATAAACTCCAGCTCCACGTCTCCAGGACCGCATCGCGAGCTACGCGTCCTCTGGGCACTGGCAAACCAATCCTCGAAAATGCCGACCACGCGCTCATACTTGCTTCCGCCCTCCAACAAGCTACTGATCTCCTGCAGAGTCCGTGACAGGACCTGGGTCCTCTCCGCGAACTCCGCGCTCGATGCGCTGTGGCACCATGCTGCGAGTGCCGGGTAGTTGATGGCTGCATGGTGATCACATTCGAGGCGCTGGAGTTCGGCTTCCTGCGTTGAGAGGTTTTGCAGTTCGCGCTTGAAGTGGATTTGGGCGCTTGTTTCCCATTGGGATTGGGTGGTGGCTGAGGAGCGGTGCAGGAGGTGGAGTTGGGCGAGCTGGGTTTGGAGATGGAGGGATGAGGGGGGGAGGGTGTTGTCGGTTGCGGGGTTGCTTAAGGGAGGGGCGAGGAGGGAAGGGGTGGATGCTTTGGAGGCCTTGCGGGGGGTGAAGTGCTGTTGCAGTGTTGAGAACGCGGGTCGTTGAGGTTTCGGGGCCGGCTCTGAAGATGTTGGCCGGCCTTCATCGGAGGGTTTTTGGGAGGAAATCTGCTGACTGTTGGTTCTATTGTGACGGGATACGGTGATGTTGAGGCGCGCAGTTGATGCTTTGCGTTGTTCTGGTTCTTGAGCTATGCGGCGATCGGGAGCATCGATGATCAGCTTCTTTGGCGTAGGAATGGCCCTTGGGGCTACCGACGGTTCGGCCTTTACCACTTCTAGGCTGGGACTATCTTCGATTATCGGTCGAGGTATTGCTATGCGTGGTGTGGCCGCTGGTTGACCCTTAGGCTCGATGGAAGGAGCCCTTTGGGTGAACCGTATTTTCCCAAGGTGTTCACTTTGACCTTTCGTAGAAAGAGATCTTCCAATGTTCGTTGGGGCCTGCATCCTACCAACCTGCTTGCGAGACTTTGGATTTTGTGTATCCCCGTCCGTCGTGTCGGCTGTGGGAGAACCAGCATGAGCAGATGGTGTAGAGCTACCAATCGAACCATTGAAATCTCCCAGCTGGCGAGAGGTTTTGAGTCTTTCGGCGAGTTCATATCTGCTTTTCTGGCTTGAGGTCTTAGATGTAGCCAGTGGCTGCGACCTGGTCGATTTTTGGGGGAGCAGGCTTCTGCGTTCACCTTTCCTGCTCAAAATATCCATATTCTGAAGCTGTGAACCGCAAAAATGTTTGGACTTCACATCAATTGATTCTGTGCCTGTTCAATTGTCCATCTTGCGTCGTCGATGAGAACCTCTCCGTCTGCTGTAGCGAAGAACCGCCTCGCCTCCTAGCAACATGTCACATTCTGGCTTGCATCATCAAGCTTCCCAAGGTCGACAGAAATTGATTTTATATCAGCGGAAACGAAAGAAGTTTCTTTGGGAACATTGTTATGACAAAGCTCGTTTCAGCCTCCGAAAGAAAACCGATCCTTTGAAAATCGGTCAAGGAATTCGCAAAGCCATTCCAACCCCAGATGAAGCCCTAAGTAGAAGTAGGTAACTCAATGCCACATGAAGAGAATCGTGCTACCACCATTCAAAGCTTTTCGTTGTCTCAGCTGTCTAGTATCCAGTCCGAAGGCTTTCTAGCTTTCTATCCTACGGCCGAACAACAAACTCGCTGCTTATGCTCCCTCAATTGCTTCCATGACTATGTCACATCGAACTCCTGACCAATCCTCTTCATATAACACCAAGCTGTCTGAATGTTCAGCTTCTCACACATGTCATACCGTGCCATCCTCTAATTTCGCCAGCGGAAAGTCTGACGCACGGGGCCACTGTAGGTGGAGGCTGACGGTGGCTCCTAAGGGGGATACTTGATGGAGTTGATGGTGCCGGAAAGTCGGAACTAGAGATGCAGACGGTGGGGCTCGCTAGCAAGGAATTTGCGTTTCAAGACGTCGCTCATTTAATCCTCGGGCCTATGAGCTAGCTGCATGCATCTTCTGGTAACCTCCAAGATGCCAGATTTGGTTTACTGCTGGCCGACGTTGCGAGAGAAGTTCGAGATGGGAAAGATCTTCACATCATAAAGCCGACCATCGAGGCACATCGCTCACAGTAGTAGGCGTTGAGTCCTATGCTGACGACTCCATTGGTGCCCGAAGAACTTCCATCGAAACTCATACTTTGCTTGCAACGCAAGCACCGGACAACTTCAACGGCTGAAGGGGGCGACACGGATCCGGTCAACGAGGCGGCACTGTCCGAGGGAGTCACAGGGCTTGAGGAAGTGCTGGATTTTCGAGATGTAGGCTGAGATTGTGGGATCTTGTACGCGACGCTGGTCTGCAGCTGGAGGAGGTTGGATGCGTTGATGGTCGACATCGTGCTCTGCGTTCACCCTTCAATGACCACGGTTGTTCAAGATTAATGATGGGACCTCGAGCGATGACGACTGCAAATGTTGCGGCAAAGGGTTATAGGTGGAGGCATCGAGGGCCTCGGTGTAGTAGGTGGTGTGTCAACGGCAATTGGTCGTTGAAGTAGAAATTTGGGAGAGTCTCGTCAAATACTTTGTGTGATCGTATCACGGGCACGCCTCCGATCTTATCATGCAGGGAGTGCGGTTTTTCCGTGATCGATGCCCGCGATCGTTACCAGTGCTCAGAGCATTTCTCGATGCTGTTGCCGGAGGCCTGAATCGAAGGTTTGAATCGGAGACTGTTTAATTCGGTTTGGACCCAAGGCAGATGGGCCCTGGGAAGGGACCCCATGATAAGGATGTCTAGGGTCTCGATGTAGACTCAACCCACGGAAGACGCATCTGCTTGACGACATCCTATGCCGCACTGCCCTTAGACTATCGTTCATTCAAGGCTCCTTGTCAAAGTAAGTCCTTGTATCTCGGCTCTCATGGCTCGTGCAATAAGTAAAGTAGTGAGTTCCACCAGTCGAGATTTGAAGCGAAACATGTCCGGAGTACTTGACTAGTGCCAAGGCCTCTTCGATCGTGAAAGCGTAGAGGCCATCAGCTCGTCTGGATTTGTCAATGTAGCTTCATTGTTTCGAGTCGACGATGCACCTAGACTGTGGATCGAAAAGTAAAAGCAATTGCTACCTGAAGGAAGACCTTGCGACCTTCTTCCGGCACTTGCAACCTTGCACAAAGCCGATGTCTCGATACTTTATGTTTCGTAGGCTGCATCAGAGAGCTCGTCGGCAACAATAAGGTTGACCAGAATGCTGACGATCTTTAAGGTCCATCCACACCATTCTCGATACAGAACATACCATGATAAGCCGTGTTGATGGCTTACGATGGGCTGGACGACCGATCGAGAGCGATAGCTGACAAGGCGAACCATCGAAGGATTGTGCTCAATTGAACTTCTCTATCCGTACCTTAGGATTGAACCTTGCGGAGCGCACCATAGTAATAGCGCAAACTCGTCAGATAAGATAACGTACCGGGAATTCACATGTGAGGGCCCTCTCAAAAGGCTGCCGCATTGTCGAAATGTGCCGAAAGTCGTGCTCCGTCATAAATATGTCAGCGGATTGAGTGCCGAGGACGAACAAGCGATCTTCTTCACTTGGACACGAATCTGTTCGCGCAGGATTCCCACACTGATCTATCCTCAGAAACCTTGACACTTTGAACTCTGTCATTGAATTGTATCTGGACTTCGGAATTTTACTTTGATCTGCCCCACGTCTGAGCTAGGTAGCACTTGGCCCCACTCCCGCTACCCATCATCTGAGCAACGCCTCATACTCATACCTGAAGGTTCCTTATCTTACGAGCTTACCTACCACTAAGGCTATCTTACCATTCAACCATGGGCAAAGCGCCGAATCTATACTCCTTCGCCGATGTCGATGCTCTGGCCAAGACCTTGCGAGCTTATGTCCTGCAGTGTCAAAGCGCCGGATTCGAGCGCCATGACGCCTTCAAAGTCGCTGTATCCGGCGGCTCCCTACCTAAAACGCTTGCCCAAGCACTACTCGAGCCAAGCAATGGCAGTCCCGAGGATGCGGTGAATTTTGGGAAATGGGAGATCTTCTTCGCCGATGAACGTGCTGTGCCCCTGGATCACGAAGATAGCAACTATAAGCTTCTGAAGGACGAACTGTTGGACAAGATCCCGGAGCAGATGGGCCAGCCTACAGTGCACCCAATCAATGTGAAATACTTGGACGACGTGCAAGAGATGGCAGACCAATACCAGGAAGAGTTGATGCGCTCCTTTGCCGCCAAGGACAGTGTCAAACTTCCTCTCTTCGATCTACTTTTACTCGGATGCGGCCCGGACGGCCACACTTGCTCCCTCTTCCCCAATCATGAGCTACTTCGCGAGACCGATGCTTGGGTGGCACCCATCGAAGACAGCCCCAAGCCTCCTGCGAAGAGGATAACGTTGACTTTGCCCGTTGTCACGCACGCTGTAAAGATTGCTTTTGTCGCGACTGGTGGTGGCAAGAAAGACATCTTGAAGGAGATCCTGGACACGGACGAAGGCAGAAGCCTACCATGTGGATTGGTCAACGAGGGCGGGGCCGAGCGGGTGAGCTGGTTCACGGACGCCAGTGCCGTAGAGGGGGTTGGGTTTCCGAAAAGAGGAAGCCTCTGAGTGATTTCAGCGATGATACCACTCTGTTCTCAGATTCCAGCATGACTCTACAGTTCTTCAGGATTTTGCATCCGAATGCTTTCCCCTACGTTCCCTCAACGGCTGTCACGGCCACTGGTGCGAATATCGTCCAAGTGAAGCAGAGATTACTATCCAGTCATAGTGTTCCTTTGTGGCGCTTCCCCACTCGACAATATGTCCACAAGATACTCCGTACTGTCTGAGATTGGGAGCAAGATCCCAGCAGCATCTGGGCTATGGTGGAGCCGATGGTGAAGGCAGCGATGTTCTCAACGGCTTCGGACGCAGGGCTATCTGTACAGCATAAGTTTGACGTGGGGGAGTGGACCGGGCAACAATGCAATGAAGATACACCGGGAAGTGCTTTCATTGGCGGGAAGAGGTCGTGACACAAGGGTTCCCCAAACATTTGAACGTGGCATGCCAGCAAAAACCGGGTAAACTAGCACGCGATATCGGCAGCAGCTTGCAAGACCCGGGGCCTGATGCTCCAGCCCCTGTAGCCGCTAATAAGCATGTGTAACCCACCCTCTTCTCTCCTGCATTTCCAACCTCCATGTCACCCATTTTGCTGACGAGCTCCGTCTCAATATGAAAGTTGAAGAGCTCATTCACTTGTCCATCAACGATATCTTAGCATGAATTGCAGATGGCCTGCAACCTCAACGTCCAGGCCTGATCCGCATCACGTTTGTGTCATTCGTTGGGGCGAGATCCGCGCTACCTACACTACACCGTTAATCCAAACGGTATCACAATTCTGACTTCCCCTTAAACTAAACTCTGCGATATATCATATCCAAGCACTGGCGCGATTGATTCATCATATTCTACACTTGGGTCCTGTCAGTTGGATTGAATGTGAAGGCTTGGGCTAAAGAGCAATTGCTTGACCAGCTCCCACACTTCGAAGTCTTGATGACAACCTGTTGTTTCACGCTCGGAATCATCTCAAGATTGCTGCAGTAACAATGCATACCAGTCCGCCACCGAGTCATCGACATGATGTGAAAGCTTTCCTCACGGCGGATCGTGGTTCGTCAGTCTGAACGCAGACATCCCTGAGTCTCAAATATCCGGATCCATTCTCGCTTCCAGACTTGACACCGTCTGTGGCTGCCTCGTTTGCCGCTGGCAAACCCGGTGAAGCGGTTCGCCCAGCCAGAGGCACCCACAATAGGAGTCCGATGATGGTCAAGAGCGATGCCAATGTTCTGTCACCCTGCTGGATCGAGTGCGGAGACTGCGAGGTGCCGGATCCCCGTGCCCGCCCTGTGCCGTAGTCCCTGCCAGTGTGCTTGCTTAGACGTCGTCCTTTGCTGTATAGTGTGTTGTTGCCTGAATACTACACAGATGATCAGCATGAGTAGCTGTTGCTCTTATCCTCAATTCTTCCCAAAGCTCAGGCGGCTGTTTCTTGTTCCCTTCTTCTGCTTTCTACCTTGGAATGGGCATCTAGCCGACATCAGTGTTAATTTTGGACGCCTACTAGATCTTATTTTCGTTCACGTGCTGTTGCTCTTTAGGCTTTGTGTTCTGCCGAGATCACTGATTAGTTCAGGGCGTCAATTATTTGTCTTCCTTAATGTCGAAGCACGCATAGAGAAGATATCCTACGTCCAGACTCGTTTATCAAGTTGAAGCTAGAAGTCGAAGGCTCCCGGTTCTCTGGCCCAAATCAATCTGCTATTGCGATTTCGCATCCGAACAGGCAAGGCTAGCAAGGATTCTACCTACGATATAACAGCCTCAGTGTCGGTGGATCTGGTCTGCTCTAAATCCTCGAAAGCTTTCCCGTCGATAAGATACAATGAAAAAGCAGGGGTCTCCGAAAACCTCAGCTGAACATCTCTTACTTATCTTCTGTGTAAGTCCGAGCTGCGACATTTCCCAATATGGATATTGACCTTACACAAAGATCCCAATCAACCTGAGAACTAGAAGAGCTCTGTGCAATTGGAAAGCTATCAAGGATCTGGTACGCGGATTATTGGGAGAGCAATCCCAACCTGAGAACGCCAAAATCTATCCAATAGATGAAAGAATCGCAAGCTGTGAGGTGAAGACATCGCGAGACGCTCACCGAGCTTTCTGTAAGGTCATCGTCATTCATTGAGGTCCACCACTGTTTATAAGGTTTTGCAGGCATTTTGAACGGGTATAACTGGAATGGAACAATACTTAGTTGCATAGTGCAATACCCGAATGGGAGATGGCTGGTTCACCACTCGACAGATCCGGCGCAGGCCCCACCGCTTGCACTTCTCTATCACGCATCTCCAGGTCAATGGTCACCATTCTCTAGTCCGCAAGTTTATGCCCCTCCATCGGAATATGACCAAAGACATAGAACCCTGTCTGTATCTTCTGTGTCTAGTAGCTCTGGAGGAAGGTCCACCCCCCCGACCCGGGGAATGCCAGCGGACTACTACCCTGACAGGCGGAACCGTACTCAACTTTGCATGGCTCCTGATTTCGTAGACGCCGTCACAGGAGACTTAGTCCCCTCAAACGACATGGCAGGGAAAGAGACAGATCTACACCCCAGCAATTGGCACAGAGCCTTGCATATTAATGACTTGGTGCCCTACCAAACTGAGGCCTTAACGGATGTGTTTGCCCAGCCGAAAGACGATGTCATGATAGAGCAATGCACGATCATGATTCGCGAGCTTAGTCGGACCGTAGATCAAGCAAGGTTGCAAGAATTTCTCTGGTCGCAGAACCTACAAGGCCAAATCCAGCTCAAACCCGACGAGACAAGAGCAGAAGGAAAAACGCCAGAGCGACGACGCTGCTACGCTTTGGTTGAATTTACCACCAGCCAGGAGGCAATTGAGGCAGTCGGTCGGCTCAACGGCAGGCAGTTGGCAGACCGATGCGTTCACGTCGAAATGGCAAGAGAGGCTACGACCATCCACAGGGGAAGCCGAGAGCGCGCCGGCTCCCTCGCAAGTGATGCAAGTACGGCTTCATCGAGCGTTGCAACAACGCCTTCTTCAGGGCGACAGCGTCGGGGTCCTATTATAGCAGATGGATCCGTATAGGGTTCCCATGATATATCCACGCTACAAGAACAGCTCAAGCATCGGTTAGGTAGATGAATGAATGGATACGGAGTTTCGGAAAAGAAAAGCGAGTCAGGCACGTTATGGTTCGGCGGCACTCTTTTGGCATCATTGCGGTTTGGTCTTCGCCCTTCGGTGGGCATGGGAAAAGCTTCGTTCTGTTGAATATACTAAAAGCATCTCCGCTCAAAGAAAAGTATTGGGTTCAATGTGATAAAGTCTTGATAATGCTGGGCATTTTAATACAGATTAGTTCTGTTTTCCATTTGCAAACATTGTTGAGGGGGCGGTATAATGAATCGAGCATAACGATATAGACACAATGAATTCTATCTGAACACAAACGAACGTCTTCACGTATGCCCGGTGATACTTATTTCCATCTGGGACCCTCATCCTCCCCAAGAACCTGTCTGATCACGGCCAAACGTCTTCACGTGTGCCCGGTAGTACTTGTTCCCACTCATAGCTCTTGTCCTCTCCAAGAAACTTGTCTGAGCACACACAAACGTCTTCACGTGTGCCCGCTAATAATTCAGAGAGCACAAATCATAATATGGCACCAGACGCCAAGACAATTGCAAGCTGGGAAAAGAAGGAGCGACATATTGAGCACTTGCAAGCACATTTGGGCGTTCATCCTCGCGACAAGAATGCGAAGGGTGTATTCCATGACAAGAAGGCAAAGCTTGCTCCAGAGAAGGCTTGCTTCGGCAAAGACGAAGAGAAGTTGAATCAGAGGAAGGTACAACAGCTTAATCGGAAGAAGGCACGCTCAAGACAACGCACGCTGCAACGACAACGACAAAAGAATAAGGAACGCTTGGCAGCCCAGCGACCGAGTCCGATCCCCATGAGTCCAATCCCATGAGTCCGATCTCTATCGCACAGTAAGCGGAGGACAGGGAGGACGAGCAGAATTTGGACTTCGAAGATGTTTTCCCGGTCGAGCCGAGATCTGGCCCAGAAAGAGTGGGCAATAGTGAAGTAGAAGAGGGCTCTGATACAGAAAGCGTCATCCCAATCGAGCCGCAGCCTAAATCCTTGAAGGCTCCAGAACCGCGTCCGCAGAGAGACCTGGAATGCGAACGTATGATCAAGGCAAACCAGGAGGCATCCCGGCAAGCTTTGATGCCCGTCTTCTTCGCTCGCGAAGCAAGGAAAAAGCGCACTCTGTATAAGAACTTTCCTCAGTAAGTTTCTCCTAGAACGGTCGAAGATATTGAATGATAACGCCCAAGTAGCTGGTACAACCCCTAAGCCTTCTTCTTGCCTGCCTGTACCGCCTGCCTTTTCGCTGCCTTTTTCCGATTACTCCGTATCATCACCATGCTTAAGAAGCTCCCTACGACCGCCGACCCCAATAATATCAAGATGACGGGTATCCGAATGGCCCAGACGCGAGGAGGAAAGAAATCGTGGAGGGGGTGGCCGTTGTCGACGAAGGGCTTGGGAGCATGTTAGTAGAGGGTACCGTGGATTTTCATATAGTGCTAGAATGCGCAAAACAGAGTTGCCTCCATACCATGAGCAGTGTCCATGTTGTGTAATAGAGAAAGACCACAGACGCGAGTACGAGCATAGCCAGACCAACAAGCTTGTCGAGCTAGAGCAGCTGTGAGCGGAGATCCAGACAGGCAGAACAGAGACAAAGTACCATCTTTGCAAGCCCGTCCGCCAGCCTTGTGAGATGAGTGAAGAGAGTGTGGGTTGAAGAAACGATAGGGCAAGCTCTTACTCGTTCATTGAAGTGATGTGAGCGCCAGAAACGGAACAATACCGCTAATAGGGCTGATCACCTTATCGGGCAAGGCGTCCTCTGTCTATGGAGTACTTTACCGAGCTACCAATGGTAACATAACCTTGCTCACTTTATTGCAGTCAGATCAGGTACGACTCCTCCAGGCCATCGCCGCTGCTACAATATACATAACTTCATCAACGGCCCCCGAGCGGGAAAGACTGCCATAATGCTATCGGCAGTTCGACTCTCCACCCCTCCGCCGCCGGATGCATCTGCGCCACCGCGAAAGCGCTCACTCTCACGTTCACCGTCGCCAGTCCGCCGAGTGAGAGACTTTCCACTGCAGGACGTCAATCCCAACCGCGCAGATGAACGGCGAAGGCAATTCACCGACCGTTCGATTCCGAATGGGGTCGCCGCTACACCATCAAAACCAAAGACGGAGGAGGAGAAGCAGGCGATTGCGAAAGCAGAGTACGAGAAGCTGCTGAACGTGCGGAGTGGAGGAACGTATATACCGCCAGCGAAGCTCCGAGCGTTGCAAGCACAGATCACGGATAAGACGAGCAAGGAATATCAAAGGATGGCATGGGAAGCGCTGAAGGTATGCTATCGGTCTAAGATATTCTGCACGTCCATGCGCGGTTTGCTGACTTGCTCTCCCAGAAATCCATCAATGGTCTAGTCAATAAAGTCAACATCTCGAACATCAAATACATAGTTCCCGAGCTGTTCGGAGAGAACTTGGTACGCGGGCGAGGACTGTTCTGCCGGAGCCTGATGAAGGCACAATCGCTCAGTCTCCCCTATACGCCCATATTCGCTGCTCTTGCTGCGATTGTCAATACGAAACTACCTCAGGTCGGCGAGCTGCTAGTCAAAAGGCTTGTCGTACAATTTCGCAGAGCCTACAAGCGCAACGACAAAGCCGTCTGCCTTTCTGCTGCGACTTTCATTGCTCATCTGGTCAATCAGCAAGTGGTTTCGGAGACTTTGGTAGCAATGGTATTGCTACTTTTGCTGAACAAGCCGACGGATGACAGTGTGGAGATTGCAGTGGGTTTGACTAGAGAGGTTGGACAATTCTTGGAGGAGATGAACCCCTTAGTGGGCTCGGCAGTATTCGACCAATTTCGAAACATTCTGCATGAGCAGGACATCGACATCCGGGTGCAATACATGATCGAAGTCCTGTTCCAGGTTCGGAAAGACAAGTACAAGGATAACCCAGCAATCAAGGAGGAGCTGGATTTGGTCGAAGAGGAGGACCAGATTACGCATCAGATCGGTCTGGAGGACGAAATCGATATTGAGGACGGGAAGAACGTATTCAAATATGACGAGAACTGGCAAGAGAATGAGGATGCATACAAAGCCTTGAAGGCGGAGATTCTGGGAGAAAATGACGGGAGCGATGACGAGGAGAACGAAAGCGGAGAGAGCTCAGACGATGATGAAGCCAAGGAGGAACGGGAATTGGAAATCAAAGACCAGACCAACACCGACCTCGTCAACCTTCGGCGAACGATATACTTGACCGTCATGTCATCTGTCGACTTCGAGGAAGCATGCCACAAGCTCATGAAGGTCACTCTTCCGGCTGGGAAGGAAGACGAGCTTTGCTCCATGGTCATTGAGATGTCTTCGCAGGAGAGAACATATTCCAAATTCTATGGGCTTATAGCTGAGCGCTTTTCTCGCATCAACCGCCTCTGGAAAGATCTTTTTGAGGCTAGCTTTGAGAAGGTACGTACCCATCAACAAATTGCACTGATTCAAAGATACTGATAATTGCTGCAGTACTACAGCACCATCCATCGCTACGAAACGAACCGTCTCCGCAACATCGCCCGCCTCTTTGGCCACCTTCTCTCCTCCGACGCCATAGCCTGGCATGTCCTCTTCATCATCCATCTTAATGAGGAGGAAACCACCTCCTCGTCTCGTATCTTCATCAAGATCCTGTTCCAAGACCTTGCCGAAGCCCTTGGGATGGCCACTCTACAAGCCCGCCTCAAAGATGATATCCTACGTCCCAGCTTCGAAGGCATATTCCCCAAAGATGAACCAAGAAACACCCGCTTCTCAATCAACTACTTCACCAGCATCGGCATGGGTGGCCTCACAGAAGAAATGCGCGAATACCTAGAAACCGCACCTAAGCCCGCGCCCATTATGCCTGCGCCAGCCGAGTCCAAGCCTCGCTCCAGAAGCTCCTCCGTCTCAAGCTACTCCTCCTCCTCCTCCTATTCCTCCTACACCGGTTCCTCCCGATCCTACTCCCGCTCGAGATCTCCACCTCGCAACGGCGACACAAGGCGAGCTCGCGGTCGTCCTTTATCGCGGTCAGTAACACCACCCCGCCGCAAAGAACCTCACGGCCGTTCTATCTCCCGCTCCATAACACCCCCCCAACGCAACGGCTACCGACGGGGTCGCTCCCCCTCACCACCGCGAAAAAATGGTAGGAGGAGGTCCTACTTCAGGTCCATATCGCGCTCACCCCCTCGTCGTAAGGCACGTTCGCCTTCTCGCTCGCCGCCGCCTAGAGGAGCGCCTCCAGCGGGACGTAGGGCGAAAGCTAAGTCCGCATCAAGCTCGCGGTCTCGTTCGCCCCCACCGAGGCGTAGGAGGGCGAGGTCGTACTCGAGCGACAGGTCGAGGTCGCCGCCGCCGCCGCCGCCAAGGAGGAGTCGGTGAGAGTATGCTAAGATAATGCTGTGCCTTGATTTATATCTCGGCTCACCCAAGCGCACGGAAGCAACGAATATGAGGGAGCAGCGACACCCTTCAATACCACGACACTTCCGTCTTGCAGGACCAATCCCAAGGTCTTAATCCCGTAGCCAGCCTTGGAACAGTCCCTGTTGCAGCCTGCCTTCCAGCCAACGGCTCCGGCCATCGTGTTGGATGATGTTATATACATAGTTTCTAGGAGCCAACTCATTGCTCCGATTACTCGGTCACATCAGCTTCATCATCATTTCCAACACGTCCATATTATCTCCTTTTCCTCCCGCACCGTCCCTTCCTCCGTCTCCATCATCCACTATTTCCATTTCCCGTCCAAGGACTTGCTTCCCCAACCTCCCTGCCCTTAAAACCTTCGAGATGACACCGATGCTTTGCCCACGATAACGATCCAATGCCTCATCTCATACCTTTATTCAATCACGCAGCCTGGTTGCTGAGATCAGACTGATTCCCCCCTAAACCGAAAACACTGACGGAGTGGCATGGGTATGTTTGCTAGTGAAGTCGTCAAATCGTCAAACCGTCAAGCCATCCCCTCGTCCCCCTTATCAAGTAAACCCCCAACCACTCCACACCATCTCATTCTCTTCTCATCTCCCCCCCCCTTCTCCTCTCGCAACATAACATCCCCAACGCTAATCCTCACAACACGTCCCTCGCTTTCCATCCTCCGCAAGCCAGAAATCCGAGTAAAATTATACACCGACTCTCACTTTAGGGGCATTGCTAACTGTAGGATCGAGTGCGGTATGAGAGAGTGAGGGGTAGGGTGTGTGTGGAAAGGTGAATGGATATGGCATGAGTGGGCTTTCGAAGGAGGGGGTTTCTGGGGATTGTTTTGGAGTATGGAGAAGGGGATGGAGAGTGTGGAGATAAGAGATCTATGAAAGGGGACACTATGAGAATGGGGGTTCTTTTAGGAGATGAAGGGAGAGGCGGGGGGGGGTTGCACGTTCTTGATTATCGGACAAATCTACTGTGGTCTATACAGAAAGCGCGATAGGCCTAGGTGTCTCAAGCTCAAGGCGTGCTGGCCATGATATCAAGCTCCCCCTCCCAAAGTCATGTACGACGTCGTTGGAGGTATCATAATCTAGAAATATTACAATGTAGAAACATCATAACGTAGAAACATCATAATATAGAAACAAGTAAATATATACAATCGAAGCGAAACCCAAGCCACAAACGCCGAGCTCGGTTACAGGATCTACATGAAAGCCGCTATCGTAACCACGACAACGACCGAAACCCCTAGAAGCAGCGGCGGTCTCTGACGGAAACCCAAAGAAGTGCTTTGTGGGATCGTCTGGTTCACAAACGCCGGCCCACAGCCTAAATCGATCAGTTGCGCCGCCTGGCTGTACACTGTGCTAACAGGCTGACTCCTGTTCGCCGCCGCCGCATCGAAGATCCCCATCGTCTGCTGCAGACAACTCGAGCACGTGACCATGCTCCCGCTCGGTAGCTGCATGCCCAGCGGCAGATAGTAGGTATAGCTGTCACTCGGGCTGCTCATGTTGGTGACGGCGTCGGCGAAGCAGTAGTGGTTTGTTTGGGGGTTGCGCAGGCAGCTGGCTTGGTAGAGGGGGGGGTAGGCGATGAGGCCGCTGTAGGCTTGTTGGACGACGGGGTTTTGGCGCTGGAGGTCGGTGCCGCAGTTGGAGGGGTCTTTGAGGGAGGCGGCGAGGGAGGACATGAGGGAGGTGCAGGCGGGGAGGACGACGTGGCAGGTGGAGTCGAGGACGTGGGTGATTGATGAGTAGGATTTGGAGGCGGCGAAAAAGGACATGCTGGTCTGAGCGGTGGGTCAGCTGTTTGCCGATTTCGATGGAGGGGAAAGGGTGGACAAGATGCTTACTTGGAGGAACAGGCTAAAGGGCATGCAGTCTGTAAAGGTCTCGTTGTTGAGAAAGGAGTTCAGGAAGTGAGGACAGCTAGGAGCGGTGAAGTTGTTGCCCAGGCCGCCGTCGAAGGCCTTGGGTAATGAGGAGCTGGCAGCCGGTGCGCTGATTATGGAAGTTGCAGCGGATGATGCAGAGGTGGTTGCGGCGCCGCCCTTTGGACCAATGATCGAGGACAGACCGGTTGCCGTGGATGCAACGGCGGTTGCAGGGGACGAGAATTTGGGACGATGGGGTGCCGTACTCATCGAACCCAGCGCCGTCGTGGAGGCTTGTGCGGCGGACTGGGACGATTGGAAGAGGTCACCACCTCCATCACGACGTATTATATCGAATTGGGGTGGGGAAGACCGGTCGAAGAGGATTTCTTCACTCCGCACGAATTTTCCGAGAGCTTTCCTCCCACGCAATGCCTCAGCGTTCGCACAGAACATTGATATTACCAGAAAGAGGACTATCCAGCCCTGGTTCCGCGATTTTTCTGGTGTCCAGAGGCTTCTCCATCTCCGTCGACCTGGTCGCGGCCTCGGCCCCTGTCCTCCAACCTTTGTTTCATGCCGTGTGCCCGTCGGTAGGGAAAGCCGCTCTAAGGCTTCAGGTGAAAGATATGTTATCCCTCGCACACTGTTGAGCGTATCCATCTCTTCTATCATCTTCACCTTGAAGGTATTCTTGTGTCAAGCATGGCCAGTCCGTGCCTTCCAGCTTCTCGCCCACTGCGACCTAAAGGAGACGCACTAGATATGGTTATGGCTGTAAAGGTGGTCTTGAGCTTGGGGATTTTTTTAACTTTGCCGAAGTAAGGAGATGCTGATCAGCAGTGTTGCATGTGAGATTGTTGAGCAGGAGTGCCGATACCGCCGTCGCCCAAGACAAATCCCAGGAGCCCTACAGAAGAATTTCGACAGGACATAGAACAAGAGCACGCGACCCCCTTCTTTGAGTCAGACAACTGGCACCAGTAGTAGCAGTGGTCAGGTCCGAGATGTTGGAGTAATACCAAAGTGGAGACGGCCATGATATTATGGCACCCCACCGGGCTAGCTCGCAGATGAGGTGGGGAGCGGACTGAAGCTCGATCGAATGCGGCTGCTTGCTGCACGCTGCACGCTTGAGCAAAGGGCGCTTGCAACGCCTGGGCGCATACCAGTCATATGTGGCTGTCCAGGTTGGGTAGAAGCCGTCAGTCAGTGCGGGTTACTTGCATGAAGCTATTAGTAGTAGCTCCGTAGTACGGGGCGTAGAAGTAGTAGTAGTTCGGATGTGGATGAGGTGTCGAAGGAAAGCTTGCCCCGAGTGGTTGGCCGGCTACTCTAGATACAGTTTTCGAGGCAAGAAATGGCGCCAATTGGCTCGTTCATCAGAGCCTTTTGATGCAGGCCTGAAGATATCAGAACGATATGCACATCAACACATACTCACGGAGTCACGCAGTCTCTGCCTCTGCCTCTCTCGCGACGTAGCTGACCTGTCCGCGTCACTATCCACCTGCGGAGCATTTGACGCCACAAAGAGTGTTCCACTTCCTAGTCGCCCTCAATACGACCGCATAGAATTTCGGGTCCGTTTGCGCGTCGTGGAAAGTCAAGGCGAGATATCCATCAGTAGAGTTTCAGGCCCCCAGAGCCCATCGCAGTCAAGATCCGGATAGCGCGCCGTCGTCGGTCTTAGAGTACATTTGGCACGGCTGGGGGGCCGTAAGGCTACTTTAGCCAGCGAACCCTGGTTGGCGATTGGCGAACCGTTCCAAATTGGACGCCCGAAGGTTCCTTCCATCCACAAACATGCATCCAGTCGCCGAGAGAAGCAACTGTTCGGTCAGACATCAGGTGCACGCACCGCATTACCATGTGCCTTTGATCACCTGCTCCGAGACACTGTTGTGATTCCAAGGGACCACGAGAACTTCTGTCATGGTTCATCGATTGTGACTCGTCTGCTGCTGACTAGGTAAGATTAGTAGCGCCTGGGTCCAATAAAGCCCACATGCGCCGTCGATTACGCCTTGAGCCGCCTCAAGATCGCCTACCGTCACCATTGTAGGGCTCACTCGGAAGCTTCCGCTTGGCACTTGCTGGACTCATCGCAGGTTTCACCCACCTCGGACGAGGCGCCGAAGGATGGGGGAAGGTGAAGCCTGCGATTGCGATCTTCGACTCGATGGTCGGTCAGAGTCGAGCTATGAGTCTTGCCAAGATACTCTCCGATTGCTATGTGATCGAGCATGACTGCATGAAGCAGAGCTCCTGAAGGATTTGTTATGAGCCGCTCGGGGCGTTGATCGTAGTACTCGTACTCGATCTCTCTTGACCATCCCTGTCGTCGCTGCCCAAATCCGCTCCAGTCGTGCAATTCTGGTACCTGGCAGTGGCTCATCGCCATGGCGGCAGAGCGCTTCGAGACAAGGTACCCGCTGATTAGATGCGATCGCATCTACACTTTGACACTTGAGGTTCCTGACGGTTGATGACGAGTCTTCAAATTTGAGAGCGTCGTTTCTATCTTCGGCTGCGAAGTCCAAGCCAGCATTAAAAAGGGGACTAAATTATCTATCCTACTCGCGCAATGACACCCATCTACATGCGCGCGCAAGCCCCATGGTGCTGTTGCAGATGCTCCGATGCTACCTGGACAGCTCGTCTCTTCCCTCCCCAACCAGCCACCGAGCCGTGTCTGGGTCCCAAATGCCGTAGGTGTGTGTCCACGCAAAGGTATGCTTGCCGGCGCACCAGGACCCCCATTTACACCCTATCCTCGGCAAAGTCAACCACTTCGAAGTCATCCTCGAAGAAATCCGCTCCCTCCAAGCCCTCGCCGGCTGGTCGCTCTTTTGTTCGCTTGCGCCGTGTCGTCACCACAAATTGCTGCCCATGGTCTTCGTCCCCCTCCACGCTGATAAGATTCTCCAGTGGCGCTCCCTGATTCTCGGGCTCTGCATCCTCTACGGCAGCTGAACTCACGTTGATCCTGACCGCTGAGATGGGCCCACCGAATACCCAGGGTCTAGATTCGGTTTCATGCTCGTTTGCAGTAATGTCGTCGTCAGCATCATAAAGATAGAAGCTTATGCGGCGATCGGTGTGGAATGGCTGATACGGACTATATGATCTCGAAGTCAGAATATCTTCTTATGGATAAGAATTGAGACATATTTCATCTCCTAGACATGTCCCGAGGCTCGTGGGACGTTCAGAAGGGAATAAGAAATGCTCGGAAGGATAACCTACGCGTTCGTTTCGATCTCGGCACACGATAATGGATGCGGAGCTTGAAACTTGCCTGCAGGCTGATGGCTTTGGTTTGAAGCTTGCCAGAAGCCACCCAGTGACGGGGCGATTATCTGCCTTTCATTATCAATGACTGTTTCGGAACCGGCGTAAGGTTTCCTTGAGGGAGCGGCCGAAGTAGGGATCGTGAACTCTAGTGGTTTGTTTGCAGCGACTGAAGATCGCCTCTTGCCAGCTTTTGGATTGGTGCTTTGCGTGACGCGGTGGATCTTGACCACGTTCCCCCCTGATACAGCAATGAAGCCCTGATTTCTCTGACCAAGCCACCCAACACACCCTGGCAAAACTGGACTCGGGGATGTAGGCAAGGAGATCCTGTTCTCCCCTAGGTGTCGTAGAGAATTGATGGTGCCTGTTGCAGCCCCGACAGATTTGTTAAAGCCAGCTGTTACAGCCTTGCCACTGGTAGCACCTGTCCTAGCGGGTATTGCGAGGTCTCTCCAACCTGCCAACGCACTACCAGCACTCGTGGGCCTGCCACGAACAGCTGCGAACAAGGGCTGTGTTCGGCCAGCGACCACATTGAAAGCCGCACTAATCCTGCTCTCCGGCTGTTCTGAATGTGCGGCAGCATCAAGATCGTGTTCAAGAGAAGTGGGGTTTGTGCCAGCAGCGCCAGAATTACCAGGACGAAGTAAGCGACGTGGAGCAGGCCATTGATAAGAGGCTGGGGGTATGTCATATATGTGAACAGTGCCCCTGTCGGTGATGACAGCCAGTTTCTCACCTCTTGGTTGTGCCCAGACTACGTCTACAATGCTTGCTTCGGTCATGCGTGTGAAACGCTCGACTTCGCGGACGCAAGGTGCCCTGCCGTCAACATCGCGTGTTATACCGTGACCGGCTTCTCCGTGCACCACTCGCAAGAGGCTCCAAACTTGTTGTACGTCACCTTTCGTGCTAGTTGTTGATAAATGAAGACCGCTCGGAGCAAATGAGACGAAGCTGCAACCATGTGGTACGGAAAAGGTGGCAATGGGTTGCAACAATTTATCTGGTTTTAGGCGCTGTCCTTCGATCAACTTTTCTAGATCAATTAAAGAGACCGATGTGAGCTGGCTGCTCTTGGGAGTTGGGAGGGTGTCATCTGCGTGAGTGGGCGGAAATGACGGCTGTGCCTGTGGCATCGACGATGGCCGGGCGGTAGAGGAGCTGGAGAAAGTCGGATGATTTTGATCAGGAGGCTTCGACCAGTAGCTGTTCCAGGCTTGCATCCCCTGGCCACCGACCCATCGGGCACCTTTCATTAGTTCTTGTGTGACGTCTCTTGCGACTCTATTGAGCAAGCTCTCGACCTCGGGAGTATCAGTCTCGCAAGTGATCGGAGGCTCTGATGGGGCTGTGTGCGAGGTCAATCCTGGAACCTTCTGAGGGGACCGCTCTCCATCGATAACGGCATGCATTGTCTTTTGGACCGAGCTCATAGGCGGTACCACTGCCAGCCATCTGTGATTCAGACAGAATATCGGTGAGTCGAGTCCACCACTTCGTCGGGGAGAGGGCGGGGAGGTGTTCCTTGCCTGCGATGAGTCCGATGATATGGATAAGCTGCGAGACCGTTTCTGCGAGGTTCTAGTCCAAAATTTCCCCAGACACTTGAATGAAATGGGCGTCCCCTCGGATCCCCCGGATCCGCTGCTGAATATGAACAACTCACCACTCGCACCCGATCCTGCTACGATGAATTTACTGCTGGCTTGGATCGTTAAATGGGCTGCAGGTGGGACCGTCCATCCTGAGCGATAATCCTGAGATACCTCCGCTCTGACCTGAGGATTTCTCAACAGAGTCGCCAGATGTCTCTTCGCTTTTAACGAGTAAACATCCACGGTAGTTTGGAAGTAAGCTGGTTCGCCTGCGATGCTGACATCTGCTGCATGCAGGGCGTGAAGCATCGAGCCCGAGGGGTCGAAGACGCTATCCTGGGAATGACTTGTACCGGGTCTCGACTCAGCCTCCGGGTTTGAAGGTTCATAGAGACCATGGACAACGACTGCGACCAATGGACGTAATGACCGAAGGGGATCGTTTCTCGAAGGGGCCGGAAGTATCCTCGCTGCCAGCACAAGCCCTCGAAGGCCATCAAGACGCCCGATACGGGTAGGCTTGCTCTTTCCGACGCTGTAAATCTCTAAGCAGTGTCTGAAGCCGATGAGAATGACATCTTCGGTCGCCCTTTGACCCTCGTCACCGGCGGTTGCGAGACTATCGAAAATGCAGCACGAAGCCTTCAACGGCCACGTGTCCTCCAGCTGCGGCCTGGCCGCCCCAAAGTCTATCTCAGGCGCCCCATAGAAGTGCGCCTGCGGTTGGTGAGGTGGAGGCGGATACGGATCGTTAGGTGGACACATCGATACAGGTCGGGTTCGGCCGGGAGAGGATCCAAGGTAATCACCAAAGCTTTGGTAACCGTTATTCGGGCGAGCTAACTGCCTGTATGCAGCAAAGGGTGACGTTGGGGGGGAAGCATGGCCAAATCCGCCTCGAGGCTGACCCCTTGGTGGGAAAGCGCTCGGAGGGGAGCCTGCTATGCTGACTCCGTCAACATTTCTATTAGGGGCACCGTTCCCTGGAGGCTCGCTCTTCCTCCAATCGGCAGAAGGGTATACCTCGTGAATTGGACTGTTGGTGTTGGGGGATGCATCTAAGACAGCCAAAACTGGCGAGTTGATGGTCTCTGTGGTTGCTGCGTCAGGCGATGTAGGTATCTGGAATTTTGGCGGTGACGGTGTCCTAGGTGTTCTCCTTATCAGTGTTATGGACGTGTTGTCATCCAGATGAGCGGCCACTGTGGTCGTTCCAAGCTCGCCGACTTACAGATCATTGGAAGAAGAACGTATCGCCGTTTCCCTCCCTATGATCTCACCTCCGGCCTCATGCTTTTTCCTCGCTTTCCCCCGCTTGTTGCCACTAGGTCGGGCTTCAAAGTCTTCGTCTCGATACTTGGAGCTGATAAAGTCAGTGCGGTGCTGGTCGATAGACGCTTGCTCTGACGACGAGGGCATTCAACTATGCGCATCCAATCTTCGATTGAACAGATCGCTTGCGGTTTGGTTTCGAATAAAATTCTGCGCTTGTTTTCTCAGACGGCGGAATGGGAAGAAGTAGTAAAGCTCAGTGACACCAGATCAGGTGGCCTGAGTCATGTGGCCGGGGCTTGGGACGGAACCAGTAAGCAGAGAACGAGCGTGATTCAAGCAGTGTGACAGCCGTCCAATGTGCGATGGTTGCCGCCTGTTTTCAGACAAAGAAGACGGCGTTGCGCGGATGAAGAGAATCAAGTAGAGGGTGATGGCTTTGCCCCGACACTGCTCGCTCGCTCAGCAACGCCGCAATGGAAGCATCCGATTGCAGACTGGCAGAATGTGTCAGACGCCAACACCGAAGCTTCGACAAGTCTTGGATAGACAGTCCCAAGCTTTGTTGAGGATGAGCTCAGTAATTAAAGTACTTGGTACTCAGTACTGGTCGAGCAATGCCGGGCAGGCTGCACAGGGCATATGGAATAGCCTGGCGGAGCTACCTAGGTACTTGGATAGTGATGCACACCCATCATTTACCGCATCATTTACTAGCGGTAATTACCGTAAATGACGATAAATGAAAATCCTCATTTACAGTCAGTGACACACTAGTAGTGGGGGTTACTATCAATAGTATATCTGATGCTTGACGACGATGAATAGTCATCGAATTTGGAGATTTACTGCCACTGGCGAAGCTGCTCCTCCATTAACCCTAACCCTATCTCACTAGCGCGTTATTTACAGTGACAGACTTGATTTTGCTTCATTTACGGTAATTACCGTCAGTGAACGATACTTACCGGTAAATAACCATCACTATACTTGGAGCTCCAGCCTCTAGCCTCCAGCCGAAAAAGAGGGGCATCTGGCTGAGGTGGGGGTTAGCGTCAGTCATGCAAAGGCTCGTCAACCACAAGCTTAATGTACCTATAGTAAGGTAAAGTAAGTACATGTACCAAGTAAAGTAAGTAGGTATGAGTACAACTCCTCTACCGTAGCACGTCTTCAGTAGCAGGGGCACAGGCTTGAAGAAGCCTCAAGAAGACCCTTTTCTTCTGCTCGAATCGCTTCTACTATCTGGTATCTTCAGTGACCCTTCAACGCATACTGCCCACCCTTGACCTGTCAGCGATCCTGTTGACATAGCCACTCATGTGCCCCGATCGTCAATCATCACCCCAGATCCATCGCATGCATAGAATTAGAAATGATTAGCGCAGCAAGAGCGCATGTACCGTTCATCAGATAAGGCCTCCTTGTCCAAGTCTTCAACCAGTGCCTTCCGTTTTACGCCGACCCAACTCCTCTTCAGCCTCCTCTAATCGACCTTTAACATCTTGAAGCTCTCCTTGAAGGCTCTTAATGTATTCGATGGCCAATTCAACTGTGCTGGCCTTGCTGTTGCTCTGTTGCGCCGCCGTCCCTGTCAGCATTGCATCCGCGGCCCCTATCACACTTTCCTCTTTGCCACTGGCATTGGGTGATTTCCCCTGAGCTCCGTTCATGGATGGCGTAGACGGTGGTAGCAAGGCTGCTATCTCCTGCAACGCGGTGTTAATGCGATTGCGACGACCTTGCTCCGCGAGCTTGTGCGACGTGCGTTTTGATGTGAGGTTGGTCGAGAGAGTCTCAGGATATGATACACCGGGCAGATGGGTGCCCTCAAGGATGTTTTGATAATTCGATTTGGAGGCTAGAAGTAACGCCGATGTTTCAGGTGACACAGTTGCTAATGGATGATGTCAGCGGAGGTACACATAGACGTCGAATCTTGGCAGGCGGTGGGTTTGAGAGGGGCATTGACGTACCGCCTTCGGGGAGGAGAGGCTTAATGCTGGGTGAGATCCTGGGCCTGAGTGCTGGGCTGACTTGCACCGAGTTACTGCTATTTCTTTTCTTGCTTTCCCGGGCGCTAGTCCTGGACTCCACGCGTTTACCGGGTTTTGGGCCTCCGGGTGATGCCAGGGCACCAAGCTGAGGACTAGGAAAAACGGAGCTACTCGCTGTCAGGGGAGCGCTCGTCGTTCCATATCTGGGCGTCTTCTGCCCTGATAGAGTAGGTGTTGCATGGTCATCATTGGCTTCAGCTGTATTGATAGGGGCCAGAGTCGGTCTTGAGGCCTTCACTGGCTCTGGTAGAGCGATGTTTTCTATGCTCTGCTCTCCATCCAGTTCCGTGAGTGATGCCTGTTCCTTTAAATGCGAAGGTCTATGTTTCTGAGCGGACCCTTTCGCCGCTTGTTTCCTGATCCTCATCAGCGAGGCCGGCGTGGCAGGCTCCTCACTATTGCCGCTAGTAGAGGCGGCAATTGAAGCTTGATGCTTTGCCAGGAGAGATGGCGATCTGCTGGTAGTACTAGACTTTGGAGTAGCAGGTGGCGGCATCAGAACCTCCGACAAAGATTCAGGAGAGATAGACTCAGTTTCGGAGCTGTCTTGACTGTAAGGGAGAGGATGCTTTCCGGTTTTGTTGGACGAGATGACGCCTCCACTCATCTTTTGAGCTTCTTCAATGATTCCAGAGACCTCCTTAGGCGGTATTGACGTGCTTGACGGATACTTTTTCTTACTCTGCGGTTTCATGGCCGGGGATTGCTTAACCGATCTGGCAGGGTTCTTCTGCGTTGGCATGGTCTTTCTGCGTGTTTTTCGAGGGGGTCCTTGGCCAGAAGCAGAGGAAAGAGGATTGTACTCGAGGTTGAGGTCAACTGGAGAAGTCGTGTCAGATGTGTCTGAGCTACGCAGAGCTCCATAGACTGAAGATTGGTTGGCTTGATTCCTTGCTCCCAGCGCGGGCGACGTTAAGGGACTAAAACTGTCCCCTGGAAGCGCGAGGTCGTAACGATATTGAGTATCCAGAGGCGTAACCGCAGGCGATACCAATGGTGTGAAGACCATCTATTTGTCTTGTCAATTCTGATGCTAGATATCGCTCAGTGTAGTGGGTTTACCTGGTCTCTTTGACTCCGCTGGTAATACTCAAATGCCTGTGGCTGCTGATGCACCGGAGTGTGGTAGTAGCCGGGCATTCCTCCGTGCATCTCGATACTGTTCGGGGTAGGCGGGACCATGCCTGGATGATATTGGCGCTGTGTCTTGATGTGCGCGTGTGGATGCTGGCTCTCGTGGAATTGCTCTCTGGACATTGGCATGTTGAAAAGCTGGCCCATGCCATTGTAGCTCATCAGCGGGTTGGAAGTCGGCTGTTGCGGCTGCTGAGACATGTGCGCAATGCCAAAGTCTACCATAGCAGGAGCAATCTCCATCGTAGCGTCCATGGACGTATCCGCATCCACATCTTGCCGGTCGGTTCGTCCATCATGAGCCACACGCTCAAAGGATGGGAAGTCGAGCTGGAGATCCCCGAACTCGAGGAAGTTGCCGAACTCATCGTCTGGAGCGGATACTATGGGAGACCATCGTGTGGTCGAGGTTTGGTTCATCTCGTTTGACTCGTAGGTATATCCATTCGCACAGCGGGGGAATAGGCGTTCGTCTAAGCTCCAGCTTTGGAATCTGTGACTAGCAGCGGGGAGTCTGGACTGCGTAGATTCGAGCAGGGCCGCGTGTGGCCTGCGCGGGTTGAAGACTTGGAGTGTCACAGTCTCTTTGTGGTAGAGAGTGGTTGTATGGAAGTCTCAGTGAAGTGAAGGCGTCCCAACATCCATGCGACTGCCGTTCGAGAATCGAGGGCCGAGGGGCATCGAACTCCTCGGGCGCTAGAGCAGACCTCCACCCGCGCTTGTGTCTAGCCCAATCACCTGGACCTTCTTAACTTCTTCGTGCATCCAGATCAACGCCTCTTGTGACTTTACGTGAGCGTAATTTCACATCGTTGCTATGGTGGCGTGGGGAGAGAGAGGCAGTTGGAAGAGTGTGAGAGTCTTCCTCATCACGTGGTGCATCTCGTGCCGACGACATAGCAGAGCAAGGCGTTCGCTCCACTCAGCGGCATCGCCATTCGTCCGATATCATCTATAAATCTCATATCGTGGCTTGGAGAAGTTCCGAGTTTCCTAGGAGCAAATCTGTCATCGATCCTGTATATTATCATCTAAAGCTCCGAGCCAGCTCTACCATTAGATGTTATTCTATGTGAAAGCGAGGTACAAGCGAATCAAAGCTCCATCAGCAGAATATGGGACCCCTATAATGATGCCACCCTACTCGTATATCTCCTGTCCACTCGATCCTGCCATCGACACTCAACACTCAGGCAGGCACTGTACGCAGACTTGCGTGGTCCCTGTCGGCTTGAATATAGACCCGTCGAGGTTTTCATTTTCGCAGTGATACTGATCTGGTTTGTCGACTGCGGTGCAAAGATAGGGACAGTCTTTGATCTCAATGGCCTTGGCTGCGCAGGCTGTTTGATACCGGATGCCGTCGTCGAAACGCACACTTGGAGGGCACGGTGGGTTGTAGGGATCAATGGCCGTGCAATTCGACTTGTCGCTTGCGCTAGGTGCGGCGACCTTGCGGGAAGGGTAGAAACAATGGGTACATTTGTATTCTATGTCCTTCTCCTTTGGCGCTGAGGCACTGTGGTCCTGGTCGTAGCACTCCCCAAGATTCTCCCCTACATCGTAGCCGCAGAGGTACGGACACTCGTAGGCAAGCCGAAAGGACAAGCCGCACTCGAACCGAAGAAGAGCGCCAGTAGCATTGTCCTTCGTCGAAGGAATAGTGCCCACAAAAGGAACCAGAGTTGTACATGCAATACTTGTCGAGGCAGCATTAACGGTATTCCTGCTCGCAGCATTAATGCTCTTCGAAGCGGAAGTACTAGAAGATTGATCAAAGCTGCTCGATGTCTGGATGCAAGGCGGTAAGCACTGCGTGCAATAAACATGATAGAGTCCACGGGCGCCTGATACGTTCACATCGTTACATATCGGGACAGCGCCACCATTGGAACACAGCCACGGGCATTCCGCTACGGTAGCGTTAGTGGTTCCACAGCTCCATCGATACAATAATCCATCAGGGAAATCATGATTCTGAAATGCCGGCGACTCCGGTGTCCCAGGTGCGATCGATGTGCATGTTGGAGGGAGAGTCGAGGGTGGTATGCTAGTCGTAGTAGTACCTGTTGATAGCACTTTGTCCTTGGTCGGTAGCAAGCAGCTCGTTGGAGGGAGAGTCGAGTGTGCTAGGCTAGTCGTAGTAGTACTTGTTGTTGGTAGAAAGCTGTCCTTCGTCGGTAGAGAATTGTTCAACGGTTGATCGCAAGGTGGTAAGCATTGGTGGCAGATAAAGATACGCTGGCTCCATGGTTCTGTAGCGTTGTAATTAGAACAGACTTGCACACCACCTTGTATGTAACAGAGCCATGGGCACTCAGCTACGGTAGCTTTAGTTTCTCCACAACTGTTTCTGAACAATGTGCCACTTTCGTTATGTGCCGGACCTGATGGATCCACGGTTAGCCCAGGTGTTCCGTGTATGCAGGTCGGAGAAGAGGCCCGAGTTGCCGAAGGCGAGGAAAGCGTGCTGCTTGTCATAGTACTTGTTGTTGACAGAGAGCTGCTTGACGTCTGATTGCAAGGTGGCGGGCAACGAGCGCAGAGCCGAGGTGGGAACTCGTCCAGTGGTTCAATCCCGGTGGAATTTCTATCATAACATCCATTAAACAATCCACCGTCACCTTGCGTACAGAGCCAGGGGCATTCGGCAACCGTGGCGTCGGTCGTTCCACAGGTCGATCGAGTCAGATGGCCAGTTTTATCATTCCGTGTCGCTGGTGTATCGGTCGCTCCAGGTGCAATGGACGTACAATCCGCGATTAAGAGTGCAGATGAAGTGGTATCGGTACTTCCAGAAGCACAAGTAGCAGAATATGTACTCAAAGATTCGTGATGTGACTTTGTGGGCTTGTGGGAAGGTGAGCCTCGTGGGCTCTTCCATCTCCGATAGACGAATGCTGAGGAGGTACCGTCGAGGAAGGAATCTGGCACACGTCCTTCTGGCTCCATCGGCGTTGGCTTAGGATGCCCCATAGACCCCGAATGGACGGGCTTTGGTCTCCGATGCTTCGGAGTGGGTGAACCTTGTGGAGCGGTCCACCTCCGATGTATCTGATATAGGGAGGCATCATGGAAGTTATCTGGCAAGTGTCCCTGTGCCTCAATAGACATTGTTTCGTGGTCTGCCATGGGTCCCCACTGGGCAGGGCTCGGTCCATAGTGCTTCGGAGCAGGTGAGCCATGCACTGGACTAGGTCTACGATGCTTTGGAGTAGGTGAACCGCGTGGAGAATTCCATTCCCGGTTTTTGAGCTCGACTTGATGGATGGTCTGTGTAACGGTGTGCACTGATTCAGTAGCTTGGGTAACAGTGGTCTCAGGAAAGCTAATTGTTGCTTTTGATATGTCCTATGTCGACATCAGTACGGGAACCTCAAGACAATAAGCTTTTAACGCTGTTTTACCGATGGTTGGGAATCAGCTACGGAAACCCCGTTAGAGGTGGATGTCACGGCCACATTGCAATGTGCCCCAACGACAAGAACAAAGAAGACAGTGAGAGAGGAGAGCACCAGCATCTTGCCGGTTTGCAAAGTAAGGTGTGTCAGGCTGTAGCGGCTGTGAGTTATAAGGACAGGAAGTTTGATATCGAACGAATGGCGAGGGCTGCGAGATGAAGCGGCAAAACGAGTGGGGGGAAATTGAGAAAGGGAGGAAAGAAACCTGCTGATGTAAAGTACTTGGATACTTATGTGCTTTGGTGACTTTCACGAGCCCCACATATTGCCGCTCCGAGCCCTGTGGATCAATAAACCAATACCCACTTCCGTCATCATCGCTAAGCCAGAGCCAGGTAAAGTAGAATTTGATTACTTGACTTTTGAAGTGGTCTACCTACACGCCTCTCAACGCTCGTGCTTGCAATACTAATGGGTACATGCGTAAGGAAGGCAGAAGCTACTTCGATCTCGTAGACGAGAAACGTGTAAGAGCTTTTGCAACAGCGAAGTCAAGTATTACGAGAATGCCCCACATGTGGTATCGTATGCCGAACACCTGCCTCTGACTTAGTCGACCTCCTCCATTGCACTCTCACCCGTGGCCTCAGCTGGAGCCTCGGCCTCTTCTTGAGCCTTCTCCTCGCTCGTCTCGGCTTCCTCATCCACGTTGAGGCCAAGCGAGACAAGCTTGTGGATACGCTCAGCAAAGCCAGCTGGCTCGTCGATGGTGAATCCGGAAACCAAGAGGGAGGTCTCGAAGAGCAATTGGGTGATCGACTTGACGGTACGGTCGTTCTCGCCGTCAGCCTCCACCTTCTTCTTGAGCTCCTTGATGATAGGGGATTTGGGCGAGATCTCGAAAGTCTTCTTGGACGACATGTACGAGCTCATGGAAGTATCGCGGAGGGCCTGTGCTTTCATGATACGCTCCATGTTGGCGGACCAACCGAATTGACCGGTACGGATGGCACAAGGTGACCCAGTAAGCTTGTGGCTAACCACCACTTTCTCGACCTTGTCACCGAGAACGTTCTTCAGGGCCTTCGCCAGGCCCTCGTATTCCTTCTCTTCGGCCTCACGCTGCTTCTTCTCGTCGTCAGTCTCCTCAAGCTCGAAGTCCTTGGTGATATCGACAAGCTTCTTGCCATCGAATTCCTTGAGCTGAGTCATGGCGTACTCATCGATGGGATCGACCAGGAAGAGAACTTCGAAACCCTTCTCCTTCAGCGAGTCGAGGAACGGGGATTTCTGAACAGCCTTGAGGGACTCGCCAGTGATGTAGTACATGTTCTTCTGGTGCTCCGACATACGAGTAACGTAGTCAGCGAGAGAGGTGGTCTCCTCACCAGATTTGGTCGAGCTGAAGCGGAGGAGCTTGGCAAGGGCTGGACGGTTCTGCGAGTCTTCGTGGATACCAAGCTTGATGTTCTTGCTGAATGCGGCGTAGAACTTGTCGAACTGCTCGCGGTCCTCGGCGATCTCATTGAAGAGCTCGAGAGTCTTCTTGACAATGTTCTTCTTGATCACCTTCATGATCTTGTTCTGCTGTAGGGTCTCACGTGACAGGTTGAGCGGAAGGTCTTCCGAGTCAACCACGCCCTTGACGAAGCTCAACCACTCGGGAATTAGATCTGTAGCATCATCGGTGATGAAGACACGACGGACGTAGAGCTTGATGTTGTTCTTAGTCTATTTGTACGTTAGCATGTGCTCCAAAAACCCAAAAGCCGCTAGCGACAGGGTCTGTCCGCATGCATCACCGCGGATAGGAGTGGCGCGAGGGAATAGAAAGTCATACCTTCTTCGATTCGAATAGATCGAACGGAGCTCGCTTGGGAACAAACAGGATTGCACGGAACTCCAATTGTCCCTCGACCGAGAAGTGCTTGACAGCGAGATGGTCCTCCCAATCACTGATTCCGTATTAGTAGCCAGACTCAAATTACACGATGCGTCCGCTTACTTCGACAACGATTTGTAGAACGCTCCATACTCCTCCGATGTGATGTCCGCAGGGTTGCGAGTCCAGATTGGCTTGGTCTTGTTCAGCTCTTCTTCCTCGATCTTTTCTTCCTTCACCTAAATGAACATCCGAGTCAGTTTCTCTTCAAATAACAAGGGGACAGACTTGAGCACCTTCTTGGTCTTCTTCTTCTTATCTTTCTCCTCTTCCTCGTCATCATCGACCTCCTCGATCTTGGCCTTCTTCTCTTCGTCTTCTTCTTTGGTCTCCTCCGCGTCTTCGTCCGGGACCTCTTTTTCCGTTGTCTTCAGGACGTGGAGATAGATGGGGTAAGAGATGAATTCGGAGTGCTTCTTGACGACCTCCTTGATCTTGCTCTCATTCCTGTTGAGAATTAGAGGGTCAGCAAATCTCTACCAAAAACAATCAAGTAGATAAGACATGCGCAAGAGCACAGTCCTTAGTTCACACGAGGTATAGGAAGCTACCCACATGTAGTCGGACTGTTCTTCCTTTAGATGCAGGATGATCTTGGTACCACGACCGAGCTGTTCGCCCTCCTCATCCTGCTCAAGGGTGAAGGTACCACCAGCGCTAGACTCCCAGATATACTGCTCGTCATCATTGTGCTTCGAGACAACAGTGACTCGATCGGCAACGAGATAGGCAGAGTAGAAACCGACACCAAATTGGCCAATCATGGAGATATCAGCACCAGCGGTTAGGGCTTCCATGAATTGCTTGGTGCCGGAACGAGCGATGGTCCCCAGGTTATTTACGAGATCCTGAAACGTGTCAGACAAGGTAGATGTGCAAGCATCTGTGAAGTACTTACAGCCTTGGTCATGCCAATACCAGTGTCACGGATGGTGAGAGTCTTGGCTTGCTTGTCAGGGATGATATCCTGTCTTGTGCATCAGCGAAGGCATTCCCCTCTTTGCCAGCAGGATACTTACGACACGGAGGTCTTTGCCCGAGTCGAGCTTGCTTGGGTCTGAGAGTGCCTCATAGCGAATCTTGTCTAGCGCATCGGAGGAGTTGGAAATGAGCTCTCGCAGGAAGATCTCCTTGTTGCTGTAGACCTGTGAAAGGATTAGCAGTCGTTCTGAGTATTGGATACTTCCCGACTTACAGTGTTGATGATAAGTGAGAGGAGTTGGGAGATTTCCGCCTACAGTCATGTCAGTAAATATTTAGATGCGTGGGAGATTTGTACACAGACCTGAAACTCGAACGTCTCGCCAGGCATATTTACGGTAGTTGATTAAAGAGTCTAGATGAGGAAGGTACAGTTCTCTTTGCAATGCAATGTCAGTCTGGGTGAGTGTATGTAAGTGGGTGGTTTTGAAAGGTGATGAAAGATGAAGCTGAGCTACGGCGCGCCAGTCAGAAAAAGAAATTTCGAGAATCGCTAGATCAATCACATCCTAAGCCCCTTATAGTCCGCCGTACACATCTGGCTAAACGTCGGGACTTGACCCGCCCTTTCTTGTTCAACCCATGTGGAATCAGTCGCTCCGTTGATCTAGTTACAAACTGAAGGTCTGAGAGACAAGAAATGCGAGTAGTTTGGACATCCGTTGCAAAATCTGTAGCTGACTTGGCTGTAAATCGCGATGCCTTCCAATCGGTTCCATGGGTACCTGGGGCAATCCGGTTTGCTTCGACCTTCCTGATAATGCTTCATCGTAAAGTGTCATATCATTTTCGATCATGGCAATGTCTCTGCCTCCTTGTGATAGCAAGAGTCTGCGAGAAGTTATTACAAAAAGAGCACAAGCAAGAGTGCATGTCCAGGGTCTGCTAAGGCACGAGCACCTTGCTTTGTGGCCTTGAAGAATGTCGCAACGAAATGATGATGGGCAAGCCTACTTACCAGTGGCTACCATACCTGAAGGAGCAGAAATGTCCAAGTGTAGCACGACTGGTTCCAATGACCCAGAGGGTGTGACAAAGGAGAGATATGAAGCTCGATTACTCTACAGCTTGACGACTCGGCGGCAATCGGTGCCAACTTCAAAGACTTGAAGGAGAAGAAGAAGTTCGCACTTCAGTACTTCTACCTATACCTATCTTATCCCTGTCAATGCAGAACAATCTTTGAATGGCATATCTACGCCAAGACAAGCGCCTGATATGCGGAATGGGCAATAGTGCTGTAGGGAGATGTACCTCCCAGTCTCCTCGAAATCGTATCCGCGTTGTGATACCTTCCTCCTCTTACGCCAGCAATGATTAATTCCCTTTTCAAATAGGTTGCTAGATAAATATGGTACTCAGCTTCTTCTCCATCTTATGTCGTACACCATTAGTCTGAAAGCACTGGCAAAAATCTCATATTAGCCTTCAGGGGGTCTACATCAAAAAGGGAAGTCACGACTTAGACACAACGCTCTACAGTATACATCAGAATGCCGCCCCATTCACCTTCATGGGAAATCTCCTGTCATCGAGCTTCTACTTGCAGACAAGCGATCACACTCAGCATCTTGAGCTATACAGTGCTCTCCAATTGCCGTCATGCCCGCTGACTGTGATCAGTCGCCAAGAGCTGCCATAGAAAAATGGCTTTCGCGTACTGAACATGGTGCTGTTTCAAGCGAACCTCAAAGAACCAGCAACCTTCGGACACGACGCAGCAAGACCGAGCGGTCATTCCATCGCAGCCAACAGCTGTCTGCTACCATGCCAGGAGGCGACGGGCATAGCCATGTTAGACCACTGCGTGCCAGCGCAAAGAAGATAGTCTCTCGTATCTACCCCGCTGCGTACTCAGCCCGATGCCAGCCTATGACACTGATAATGCTTTAGATGAACATCATAGTCGGATATCCGGCCGGCATGAAGTAAGCCTAGCTGAGCGATTAGGTCTTCATGCGCCTTTCCGTACGTTCGAGGATGGCGATGGCGGTGGCGAATTAGGCCACGGTACCGATGCTACACACCGTAACGCAAAACGAAGACGCACCGTGTCATCCAGCTCGCTACTTGAGCCAGCAGAGATCGACCCTGGGCTCGGACAGGAATATGCGGAGGGTGAAGGTCTGTGCAAACCTAGAGCAGGAACGAAGGGCTACTCATTTCACGACGGTGGCACCAGTGGTTCTGAGGGGGGCTCCAAGCCATCGAACTCCCCCACTCCAAAGCCGAAAAGCTACGAGAGACGCTCAAGACACAAGACACGAGAAGATAGGTACGACTCAAAGCAAGACGGGAAACGACCTGCAAAGAAGCAGAAGAAGACTGTTGCCGCAGGAAAGGACAGAAAGCGGATACGTAAAGCACAGTCTGGAAATACTCTCATGCATGACTTTACTGCATCAAATGTGGCCCAGGACCGCCTGACGGTGAGCAAGCTTGCAGCATCTATGATTGCCCCAAGACATCTTCGAAGTATCTGACTGTGCAATGTAGATAAAGCCTGCTGCATCGCTTGGACTATTCGGTAAAGGTCGCGCCTCCTCGCCGGTACGAAGAAAGGGCTGTGAGTCGGTGCTCAAACCCCTTCTCTAGCCGTTACTAAATATCAGGGCGCAGTGCCTGATCTCACATTCTCGGAGATGACTTTTCTCAATTCGCGGAGTAAACAGCCAAAGGCGACCGAACGGCAGGCCGCTGAGAGAACTAAGCGGCAAAAGAAAGATAAGACGGAAGATACAGAGGCAGCGATCTCGAGATATTTCACCTCCAAGTGCCCGAGGGCTAATCCTGGTCCAGGGACGGGCGGAAGAGCTGATATGGCGGGCGTTGATCTTCCACCCGAGAATAGTTATGATGTTCGCCGTCTCCCGTTGTCATCATTGCCTCCTGTTGAGCTACCAGACAGACCTTTCTTGGGCTTCGGAAGCTCTGGTGCAAGCCTCACCTCTCCTATCAAGCGAGGCAAGCATTGTGGTACTCCCCACGGGAGGTATCGGCCGTCGTTAGACAATAAATCTACTGATGATTCGACAAGCTACTACACTTGGTCACGTTCCGCCCACTCTATTTCCTACGCACCGACACCAACTCACCGTCATCGCTCGCGAAGCCTGCAGATAGGGCTGGCGTCACCTGAATCTGTTCAAGCAAGCCGGCTGGAAAGAACGAGCGTTGCTCCACCTGATTTTGCAGTACCAGAGCGTGCAGGCCACGGCTCCATGCGTAACGCTAGTTTGGGTGAACGCGCTGGGGCAAAAGACATTATTCATAGGGAAACACCTAATCATCGAGAACGCAGCAATTGCAAGGAGCCCGTGTCGCCAGCAATAAATACTGAAGACGCATACGCAACAGCAGCGGTTGGTGATACAGACGCTGTAAACTTGGACAGGGTGGTTTCGGGTCAGTCATCTAGGAAGCATGTACCCAAGGAAGACAGTGCCCAGAACAGACCACAAAGTGAGGCCCAGTCGCTTGGAAAGGATCCCTTGGTAACAAACTTTGCCTGCAAGACATCGCGCTCATTCGATTCAGCTCTGGAACATCTGCTTCACGCAGGTCAGAAAGTGTTTGGATCATCTGCGCCGCCTCGAAACGCCATAGACGTCGCAGTCCAGCACCGTCCGGCAGTCAAATTCGAGAACGGCCCTTCGGCGACGCCTACAATTCGAGCCAGTCAGCGCGAGGATGCCACTACACCAGAACGCGCCTATCACTTTCCGACAGCTCGAATATCCTATCAGGGTCCCTCAGACAGAGCACCTAATCAACCCACCCATGCATATCCTCAAGGACAACAGTGTCGGGAAAGCCGAGATTCCGCGTATGCTGCGGTCACCCAGCTGACTTTACCTCGCATTATACACGAACCAACGAAACCCCGATCATATGGCTCTACAGCAATAGACTTCAGTCGTTCTGCCAAGAGTCGAGCGCATTCTGGCGGCGCATGGAACGCATATCAAAATTTGTACCAAACGCAATTGATGGCTATCTCAAACGACAATTATCTGAGCGAAGACGGACTACGAGGCTTCGGAAGTTGGGATGGAGAGCCATCTCTTGACCGGCGTGCCTCATTTCAGGAGGTACCTTACGGTGCCGAAAATCCTAGCGAATGGGAGAGGTCGCCAGACCGGTTCTCCGAGAACAACGATCCAGAGCAGATCGTGTGCGAGGAAGCGAATTTCGCGTCACCGCTTGAGCAGTCGATGCCCTTCAAGGACGAAGATCCTCCAATCGATGGAATCGAGTCTGACGCTGGGAGGCAGTGGGAAACAGGTGACAACGCTTTCAATCCTTACCCGAACGGTCCGGCTTTCAATGCTCAACAAGACATTGGTGATATGTCTGATACGAAGTTGGCTTCCGCGAATCTTGGGCCCATACCCACCATAGTCGCAAATTCTCCAACATATACGACGGAAGCAAGATTGATGGGTGAGGAGATGGAACATCAATCACATGCACATTTCGGGGACTGGAGTGAAGGTGTCAAACGGCGGACTAGCTATTTAGCAGTGGATCAGGTTGGACATTTGTCAGATTTTTGGAAACCGAACAGACTATACTAAGGTGGCGCTATTAGTACACCTGTAAGTTTACACCGCGAATGTATGGAATTTCACGGCGACCAGTGGGCGTTGTATACTCATAATGGTCTTTACTAAGGTAGCTCAAAGATTTTCTATCTGGTTCACTCGGGCAATTCTTTTCCAAACCGAGTGGCTCCATCCGATGCTAAACGATCCGTCCAGCTACTGTATCAAGAAGCCTCGTTTCATATGCGGATACTCAAGGCTGAAATACAACTCTAAGGTGGGCTAGGAATAGAAATGTCAATGTTCCGTGAGCTTTGACCACTACATATGTACAATGACGAAGGCGGGGAAAATCCTTCGGATGTCCGATATCCATAAGCTTACATCTCCTCAGTCATCATCGTCCTTGTTTAAGAAACCAGAGTAGAAGCGAGGACTAGATTATGTGGGATGCTCTCTAAGACTCAGACCCAATCTCAAGACACTTTTGCAACAGTTCAGATCTTAACACCAAAAGTACTAGTCAATCCCCGTCATCTGAATCTAGAAAATAGAAGTCTATAACAATTCGGCTAGCCTATCTGAGACACAATGACCTCACTGGAAGGTAAAGTCTTCGCCATCACGGGCGCAGCGTCCGGGATCGGACTGGCTACAGCGCATCTCCTGGCGGCTCGAGGAGCGTCTCTATCCATCGCCGACATCCAGTCCGATGCCCTGTCCGCTGCTACTGAGTCTATTCAGACAGCCACCCCATCAGCGAAGTTGCACCATCAGACAGTCAACGTCGCCGATAGCCGAAGCGTCAATGAATGGCATGACGCTATCATAAAGCATTACGGCCAGCTCGACGGTGCGGCTAATCTCGCAGGGATCACTGGCACCTGGAAAAGGATTGAGGAGACGGAGGATGATGATTTTGACAGAGTCATCAGTGTCAATTTAAAAGGCGTGTTCAACTGTGTTAGGGCGCAATTGCAGAGGATCAAGGGCAACGGTAGTATTGTGAACGCAGCCAGCGTCGCGGGGATGGAAGGAGCTGCTACTCTTGCACCGTACTGTGCGAGTAAGGTAAGCAACAGTCCCAAAAGGATTGTGAGATGCTGAAATGTGCTGACGTTGGGGCTGGAATAGCATGGCGTTATCGGCTTGACAAAGAGTGCAGCTAAGGAGGTTGGAGGTAGAGGGCTTAGAGTCAACTGCATTGCTCCGTAAGTCAATTGTATTTCTTCTCGATCCCGCACTTGGATTCTCTTTCAGCCGCCGACACCGAATGAGGCCTTGTTGATATGGCGGTACAGCGGACCGATCGAGACCCCGATGACGGCGAACGTTGATTTCAATAACCCGAAACTCATTGAGAAAGTGCCATTGGAAGGGAGGCCAGGACAGCCACAAGAGGTGGCTAAATTGATAAGTTTTCTGTTGAGTGATGAGAGCAGCTACACAAGTGGATCGGTTTATGTCATTGATGGGGCTTGGAGTGCTTGACCGGCACCTTTATTCCTGGGACGTAACTTGAAAGAGATAGATAGCGCACGCATGTAGACTTTGATAGCTTCAAGAGATTCGCAGATCAAAGATCAAAGCTAAAGAACAGAAGTGAAACAGCAGTTGCGTGATACTAATGACTAAAAGGAGAGAAATCCAACACCCCTAGTAAATCCAACACCCTTACTATATATGACGAAATCGTCGGGTATTTGGACAATACGCTTCCGCGATGGCAATCTCTCTGGACTCAGTACTGGCATTCGAACATCTTACCAAAAGGCTTCATCGCGGCGCGAGTGGACAGGCGAATGTTCAGCCCGTGCTCGTGGAAGCTGACGGAAAGGTAGGAGGGCGTTGGACATGTTTTGGCATTGTCGAATACTTCATAATAGTTCAAGTACATGCTGATCCTCGAAGTGGGCTATCATGAGCTGACATTAGTATTGATGCGAATGTAAGTGATATTGGATTGATAATTGACGCTAAGACGGATATTGACAGGCTAGGCAGGAATATCTAAGCGAGCATTGGCAAGCCCTACTATATTGGTACGCTTGTGTGATCTGGAAATAATGAGGCCTGCACCTATGTACTTCATTGTGAGTCAATGAGGTGATACTGCAATTCGGAACAAGATCTCGCAGATCGCGAGATGGCGAGTCGAATTCTGAAGAGAGCAGCATCTCCTATCATCGGTGACCTGCATAAGAAAGCCCGACTTGACCTTATCAATGAAGGTAATCATAGGCGCTATATAAACTCCAATATTGGAATTGACCTTGACCAGATACGAAATCTCCCCAATATGATCTTTCAGATGCGGCCAGCGCCTCCAGCATCACGGAGGAGGATCTGACAGAGAGCCAAGCAACAACACCTCAAACTCTCATCTCCTCCAAAGACTCCCCGTCATGGCCGTCGAACCTTAAAACGATACCCTGCACATATCCTGACTGCGATAAAATCTTCAATCGCCCTGCGAAGCTAGCACAACATCTTCGCTCCCATACCAACACTCGATCATTCGTTTGTCCACATGAGGGTTGCACTAAGGGATTTCTACGCTCGTTCCACCTTCAACGCCACATCAAGTCAGCGCATTCAGATGTCCGGGACTACGTGTGCCAGCACGGAGGGTGCGGTAAAAGCTTTGTTACAGGAACTAGACTCAGGAGACATCTTGCTGCACATGAGGGTAGGCAGGATTTCGCGTGCAGTATGCATGGTTGCGGGCAAACCTTCCGAAAGCATAATACGTTGCAGAAGCATAATATATCGGTCCACGAGGGCAAGAAACCATTTGTCTGTCAGGTGCTTTATGATGAAGGAGAGCCGTGTGGTGCTGGCTTCGAGACTGCTTCACATCTTAAAACCCACGAGGGCTCGGTACACGCTGGCAATATATTTCGATGCACAGCCTGCGATGAAACAACTCCCTTCGAAACCGATATGACATCAGACAGAACCGAGCGCGCCATATTCCCCTCCTTATCAGACTTGCAGGAGCATGTTCGAGCTATTCATCCACCCACATGCCAGGATTGTGACAAAGAATTCAGATGCAACGCCGAGCTAGCCATGCATATCGAGTCTCATCATGCGAATCTCAATGTCGGCGAACGAAGGAAGCATCTATGCCTCGAACCGGACTGTGGGCGGAGTTTTACACAGAAGGGAAACCTAGTAACACATATGAACAACTTTCATTTAGAGAACAAGGCTTTTGTCTGCGGTGCCGTGGATCTCATTAGCCTGACCCGGATTGACGAATGGGACGGCTTCAATGCTTGCGGACGACCTATGACCACCAAAGGCAATCTGGTCGAACATATTCGCACCGTTCATTTAGGCCATGAGCCGTCGCGGAAGACACGGAGAAAGCAGAAGGCCGCTGATGCCAAGGCTTGTGTCAGCCAAGCAACGTCATCTACCATGAAGCTACTGACGGGCTCTGAGTATGAGGTTGGGCGTGACTTCGAATGCTTGCTTCGTGACTGCGGCTACCGGTTCCATAGAGAATACGACCTGCGGCGGCACCTTGAGAATCACCACGGACATGGAGAGCTGGACATACGATCGCTGCCGGATGCTATTAATCCTGCCTTCATCCGCCCAGGCTTAGATGGATCATACTACATGGCGAACCCTGCGGAAGTCGATACGGACAAAGTCCTAAGCCAGCAGTTTGGAAACAGCGGGGATTTCGAGGACTACTTCGAGGAGCTCGAAGAATCAGCTGCTGTAGGTGGTGACTTTTGGCTTGGAGGCGAGCAACAAGCCGATGACCTCATGGCGGGCGTCCCGGTACTGGATCCTGTGGAAATGCAAGGCATAGAAACGGACGAACGACCTAGTGAGGCGCAAGACAAAATTATGGGTCAAGATCTGACAATGGTCCATCCTGATCTACGATGATATCAGCTGGCGGCAACGTTTGGAAGGGCTTAGCATTCTAATTCGCTTACATGATAAACTGTGTAGCATGAAGTAGTCGAACTTATATCTTGAAGGAACTCGAAGTTGATCATGGGACTACCGCTTGTATGCTAATGTCTGGTTCCGTCATGTATGCTAATGCCTGGTTCCGTCATGGCGGACGTATAACGAATATTCAAGGGTTAGGGGTTCTCAATCAGCACCGCATTTTCGGGCCAGCGAGTTTTGGACATAACACAAAACAAGTGATCAATCGTTGTGAAGACGCATCACTCTATGATAAGAACACATTTTGTGATATCCACGATCACAAAAATGTCTTGACGCTCATTTAACATGTGGGTCTGCCGCAAAGCGGATAAAGACCCTACTTCACAAATGACTCCATAGCATGAGCTCAGGTTGTTCCACAGCTTCATATGGATGACTGTGAGAGCGCAGCATCCACCCTGAGACTTCTTGGACGCAAGACTCCGATCTAATCTGCAAAGAGCCTTTGTGTGCACTAGTCGGGGGTATGGACGCTCAGGTATGCCCCAATCCGGAACTATTCTGCACGATTCCTCTTTAAACGATCCGGTGCTAATTTGAGGTCTTAGATAGAGCAAGCGATCGACGCAGCGTGGAATCCTAGATCAGACCAGACCCTCAAAGCACAAGCGTATGACTTTCTCAATCAGCTACGATCTGAACCCCAAGGATGGCAGGTCTGTCTGTCTTTGACCATCAGGGACCCCCGACCTTCCGAAGTTGTTCGTCTCGTGGCCTTAGACGTCGTGAACAATGCCATACAGATGGGTCAGCTCGATTCGCAAGGTCGGGCGACGATACGAGACGGCCTCATGCTGTATATTCGAAACATATATGGTACTGGTAAAGGGCAAGCCAGCCAGCTTGACTCTATAAGCATCCAGAACAAGATCACTCAGTGCCTTACATATCTTTTCGTGATGATGTATGCGGAAGAGTGGACCACATTCTTCACCGATATTCTGAGCCTAAGTGGTAGCTCTGGGACATCTAGTCGGGATAACTATGCTGGGGTCGTGCTATATTTGCGAACCTTAGTATCAGTGCACGACGAGATAGCCGATGTAATGGTCTCAAAATCTGCGGACGAGCACCGCAGGCATACCGACGTTAAAGACCTAGTAAGGCGGAGAGACGCAGGAATGATCGCTTCAAGCTGGCAGGAGATACTATCGGAGTGGAGGCTCAAAGACGACACTGTCACAGAGCTATGTCTGACAGCTATTGGAAGATGGGTCTCCTGGACGGACATATCTCTCGTCGTCAACCAGACATTCCTCGGCATGCTTTTTGAGCTTGTGAGCTCTCCACAGCTTGTGAGTCCGAAGCGGCGCGACGCGGCTATCGATACCTTCATCGAGATACTGGGCAAGAAGATGAGCGCAAGTGATAAGCTAGACCTCATCGACTTCCTGAAAGTCCCAGACGTGGTTTCGCAGCTGGCCAGCAGCCCTGCCCTCACAGATTTGAGGTCAACTTCGAACTACGACACGGATTTGGCAGAGTCGGTGGCCAAGTTAGTCAACAATACCGTCTTCGACATTGTCAAAGCTCTGGATAGCGCTCAGGATGGCGACGCAATATCTCACCGAGGCATCGTTCAGCTACACTCCCTTGTACCGTTCATCCTTCGTTTCTTCTCTGATGAGTACGACGAAATCTGTTCTACCGTCATTCCTTGCCTGACCGATCTCCTTACTTTCCTCCGCAAAAAGGCGAAGGCTAATAGCACTTTCTTTTCCGAGACATTCGGTATGCTACCACCGATACTAGATGCCATCATTGCTAAAATGAGATATGATGAAACAACGTCATGGGAGAACGAAGACGAACAAACAGACGAAGCAGAATTCCAGGAGCTTCGGAAACGTCTACAGGTCTTGCAGCAAGCTGTTGCAGCCGTCGATGAGAACCTATGTTTGGAGAAGTTCAGCAACGTCGTAAGTACAACATTTGATCGGTATCGGAGCCGAAATGGCCAGCTCGACTGGCGAGATCTGGACTTGGCCATGCATGAGATGTTCTTGTTTGGTGACCTAGCTCTCAAATATGGGGGGCTATACAGTAAAAGCAAACCAATATCACCTGCTGCGGAGCGTCTCATTGCAATGATGTACAAGCTCACCGCCTCCGGTAGGTTGACCCAGATCCTACTCGAAAAAGTCCACTGACTCCATTTACAGATGTTGCCTCGTCATCACACCCAGCCATTCAACTGCAATATATGGAGATCTGTGTCCGCTATTCTGCGTTCTTCGAAGCCAATAGCTATTTGATACCCACCGCCTTGGAGAAGTTTGTTATTTTCGTTCACCACAACCATGTCAAAGTCAAAACAAGATCTTGGTATCTCTTCCTACGATTTGCACGGTCTTTACGCCAGCATCTTGGGAACGTTGCAGAGAACATAGTCCAGGCGGTCATAGATCTCCTTCCAATTAGGGCGGAGCTGCCAGATGAAAGCTCTGACAATGACGATATGTCCTCAGATGAGAGCGACCAATCAGCGAGTGCAAGATTCAACAGCCAGCTGTATCTCTATGAAGCTATCGGTTGCGTCTGTTCAGCTCATGCTGTGCCAGTGGAAAATCAGGTTCGCTATGTCCGATCCATCATCAATCCTTTGTTCTCAGATTTGGAGGCGCATCTTGGCCAAGCCAAAGCAGGTGATGAGAGATCTGTCCTCCAAGTCCATCATCTGATAATGGCTCTTGGCACACTAGCTAGAGGATTTTCTGATTGGAGTCCTGCCAATACATCGTCTACATCCTCTCCGCCAGCACAAGCCATCTCCGAAGAATTCACGCAAACAGCAGAGGCTATATTGGTCGCTCTAGAATCGTTGAACAGTTCCTATGACATACGAACAGCTGCAAGATTTGCCTTTTCTCGCCTTGTGGGTGTCCTTGGAAACCGCATATTGAGCCAGCTCCCCCGATGGATTGATGGACTCCTATCCCGGACATCTTCCAAGGATGAGATGGCATTGTTCCTGAGGTTACTCGATCAGGTGGTTTTTGGCTTCAAAACCGAAATCTTCGACATACTTAACACGCTCCTCACCCCGTTCTTGGAGAGGGTTTTTGCAGGCATGAACGAACCAGCCACAGGTACAGACGATGAGATCCAGCTCCAAGAGCTAAAGCGCGAATATCTCGGCTTTCTTATAATCCTTCTCAACAATAACCTTCAATCAACCCTCGTGAGCGAGACAAACCAGACCGCCTTCGCTACCGTGATCTCTACGATCGAGCATCTCGCAAAGGATACCTCCGACTATCCGACCGCCAAGCTCGCTTTCTCGGTCTTGACTAGGATGGTGACGACATGGGGTGGGCCCGGTCTATCGACGCCGCAGAACGGCAACTCTCTCGTTGCGAGCCCTCAACCTACACTCCCTGGCTTCGACCGCTTCATGATCGAGCGGTTCTCGCCACTGTGCTGGGCGATGCCGAGTAATCCGAACTTCAATCCGAAGGATGCTCAAGCAAAGCAAGCTCTAGGGGAGGCGGCTGGTTTGCAGAAAGCCATACTCGCCAAGACGGGAGAGCAATATCTGACGTGGCTACGGGATATCGAGCTCCGGAATATGGGCATGGGCGAAGGCGATGTCCAGGAATATCTCAACACACTATGTCACACAGATGCGAAAGGATTTCGACAGTATTTTCAGGTCAGTCTCTGCCACGTCTACTGTCAGTTTTGGTTACAGTCACTAATGCGTGCACAGGCTCTCGTCCAGCGGAGCAGTCAACAACAAACATAGCGAGGGTGAGTTGCATATCGAGATACGGTCTTTCGTGATTCAGCGAGGCATTGCAGGCGTTGCATAGAGGGAGGAATCAATGCATCATGTTCCGTCGTACATCTTCGGCTTCATGGGTTGGCTTTATTCCATGGATATGCATAGCGACAGGTCATTTGTGATACCTCTGAACCACCTCAGATTAAAGCTTACTTTTTTTAAAGCAAGCCTCGAACGCATTTAGGCTGTGGTGGCCGGCGTTCAAGTTCCATACAGACGGTTCGAACCATTCTCTTCCCTGTGACTATTCTTCGGGAAAATTGCTTGATATTGATACTATGATCCCAAAGTTGTGGCATCAAGCAAATGGAATAAGTCAAACGTGTTTTTGGGACCAGATTTAAGGCATTGCAAAGCCTTTCGAAACCCCCATGTCAGCCGATTGAATCTCACAAGCGGGAGGTATTTGCGAGTTTAGGGAGTCTATAGGTGCTTGTGGTTGCAGCACGGATACACAGAGAGCAAGATCGATGCACTTTTCCCAAGGTGTATCAATCGTAGTTTCCCAGAGAACCTTTCCCTTCTCGCCTCTAGCCCAGTGCCACTTGGTGATTCTAAAACATGCCATCAACATCGGAAATTTTGGGTAGATCTAACCAAAGTGCCATGGGAAGAGTGAAAGAGAAGACATGTCCAACATTTCGAGACCGAAGCGACAGAAGCGCTAGTACCAAAGCGGCAATCACCGCGATCCTCAACCGAAAGATCGAAGATCTTTGGCAGAACTTCTCCAAAGACCAGCTCCACCAAGAAAGCCATCGTTTCTTCCACACACCCAGCCGCTGCCCACACCCTCTCCTCCCCCGTCTCAGTCCCCTAGTCATCTACCTCCCCACCCACAACATGTCCGACGACGGAGGCGACGATCAGTAACCCTCCCTCCCTACAGCCCCCCCGCTCCACAATCCCACTAACCCCCACCCCCTCCCCACAGCTACGACATCGACGCCTACGAGCCCGACGAGCCCACCTACGACGACATCGAGCCCCAATCCCCCGGCGAGCCCGAAGCCCCCAACGCCGCGACCGACGACCCGGACGCGCTCCAGAACGGGGACCATGTGGTCGAAGTAGGCAAGGATGCGAGTGCGGCGGCGGGCGGCGCGACGCAGAAGCCGCAGACGAGTCGCGATAAGAAGATCCCGAAGGAGAAGCGCAACACGACGCCTTATATGACGAAGTATGAGCGCGCGAGGGTGTTGGGCACGAGGGCGCTGCAGATTAGGTGGGTCCGGGGGGAGATGCAGGTGGGAGGTTAAGGGAAGAGAATGTTTGCTGATTAGGTCGGTGTAGTTTGAATGCGCCGGTGCTGGTTGACATGGAGGGGGAGACGGATCCGTTGCAGATCGCGATTAAGGAGCTGAGGGAGAAGAAGATTCCCCTGGTCGTGAGGCGCTTTTTGCCGGATGGATGGTTTGGCTTCCTGGTTTGTTGGGCTTGAAGGAATTACGGAAGCTGATGGGTCATTGCATTTAGGTACGAAGACTGGACCTGCGAGGAGTTGCTATAAGCTCACAAAGGTTTGTACGAAATGGCATCCCTTTGAGCGAGGCGCACGGCGTGGATATACTGGGTGGAAATTTGCATGCATTGTGAAATGGAAAAATCAAGTGTGGGCTATGGGGCCAGTGCAGAAGTCTATACCAGTCTTGACTGTCCAACAATGATGATTATCATTAATCCAGGCCTTCGACGACCTTGGGGAGAATCTTGTCAGCGCTTTCGCTGCATCGCACGCCATGGCTACCGTCATTGTTAGATTTGATATTTGCAAAGAAGCTTTCCTCCCCTCTGACACCTCCCAAATTTAGGATTCCTATGGGCATGCCACGTTCTTTGGCCCTTTTGACCAAGCGCCAGGCCGAATAAGTAGCCAAACTACTACCGACGACAAGAATTCTGTCCGCCTCATCGATGGCTTTCTCAGCAGCCGTTTTGACCTCCGCAGCAATTGACTCTCCGAACATGACCACCGCAGGTTTCAGCACCCCAGCTGTAGAAGTCGGTATCCAAGCGCCATCCGATTCAACAACGACGCGGGACCGAGTGCTATCTGCAAGCAACGGAGGGTTCGCCAGACATACCGGACAAGCAGGATAACGGAATGTGGTGTATGGGGCATCCGGTAGATCGACATCGCCGTCAGGGTTCGTTTTCAGACCCTTTTTGCGCCTTTCTTCTGGATTCTCCGTATCCATCGCTCCTACTTCGAGCATCTCGGCTAAGAAGGCGGCCCATGCTGGATTCAGCTTAGACAGCTGTTGCTGGAACTCCTTCCGTGGATAGTGATTGTGGCAATGAACACACACTAAAGATCGAAGGTAGCCGTGAAGCTCCAGTGTGGGTAGACCAGGATTTGCCATCAAGTGGAACGAATCCACATCTAGTCCAATCATCAGTTAATGTTGCCAAACTTCCACGAATTCACGGATCGACATACTCTGCGTAATTACGCTTCGGAGAAGGCCCAGCGTCCCTAGGTCCGCCACAGCTCGATGGGCGGCATTGGGTCTTGCTTTGTGCAGATTGGTCCAGCCAAGGAAGCTCCTTGCCCAGTATCTTTTTCGCGCCTCATGATTGCTTAGGAACTCATTGTAGTATATTGGCCTATAGGTCTTGTTCAATGTGTATGTACCGGCAGTGCCACGATAGTCTGCTAGTCCAGATGCCACAGAGACTCCTGCTCCGGTCAGGAGCACAACGCCGGCACTTTGAGACCCCTCCCTAGCTCTCGAAGCTGAGAGGAAATTCGCCAGGGCATGGATGGCGCCTGTCGGAGTGTTCGCGTTCTTGGGGATAATTGTAGGAGGCGGTAAGGGGCCCGTATAGGGTATTCGCATGAAAGACTTTTGCATTGACAATACATTGGAAAGGCCGTTAGACTAGAGCAGCTCCGACAATCATATTCAGTTTTGCAACGGATGGGCCAGGTCGAAGGAAGCCCTGAATGTCATCGTCACTGCAGCCCTACAGGCGGATAGACTAAAACGATCGACATAATTGTAGAGCCGACAAGCGAAGTCCCAAATGTCCAGCTTCTGCAGTCCTCTTGATATACACTGTCGTGTCACGAAAGCTACTTCAGAGCAGAACATCTACAACCATCGAGGACTATGACGCCGAACCTGCGGCACTCTATATAGAATGTCAACCCCAGAAACACAATCAGCATACTGGGTGCGGGTACGGTTCAGCGCACGATGCGAGGTTTCCCACAACCGGTGCGACTGCCAAGCCGCAGCCTCAGATCTACCGGTACCAGTCTGAACTCTATTCACCGTCAACCACGAATCGACGGACTTCTTTGTGAAGCCGTCAGAGCCAACGTGCCCAAAGCGCACTCTTATTCCCATGCCTTAAATCGCCCTTCATTCGGGTTGCTTAGTCCACAAGCTCTACGCGGAAGCTCGATGGAACAGTCGCGTCAGCACTCAGGCCACTGCCATGGCCATGGCGGCCACGACCATCATGACAACACATACTTGACATCTACGAACAAGCGCGATGCGGGCGTACGGATCACCAAGATTGGATTGTACACCAACCTATTGATGGCTGTAACCAAAGGACTCGGAGGGTGGTATTTCCACTCTCACGCCCTGATTGCCGATGCTGGGCACGCACTTACCGATCTTGTCTCAGACTTCATGACATTAGGGACAGTGGCCTGGGCTCTCAAGCCGGCCACCGCTCGTTTTCCAAGTGGCTATGGCAAGATCGAGAGCATTGGGTCTCTAGGCGTCAGCGGCCTTTTGTTGACAGGTGGCCTTCTAATGGGCCTGAACGCTTCAGATGTCCTGTGCAGCGAGTTCTTCGACTTCCATCTATTCTCGGCGGGCGCTCCAGGTGGTCACTCTCATGCTCACCCTGTCAGCCTTAATGCAATGTGGCTAGCCGCAGGCTCGATTGTGATCAAAGAATGGCTATACCGCGCAAGTAAGTCCTTTACTACATTTTGCAAGTGACCAAGCTGACGCCGACCTCCTTTAGCTATAAAGATTGCGCGAGAACGCAAGTCCTCGGTCCTCGCCTCAAATGCTGTTCACCACCGCGTTGACTGCTTGACGAGCGTCGTAGCTCTCGTTGCGATTGGCGGTTCTCATGTCCTTTCCGGTGCTTCCTGGCTGGATCCAACAGGGGGGCTGCTAGTATCCCTGATGGTCATTAGAGCTGGGTGGACCAATACACGTGCTGCGTTACTTGAATTGGCGGACGTGGGAATTGACGAAGAACTCAAAGACTCCGTGCGCAAGGTGGTTACCAAAGCCCTATCGGCTGACGATGCATTCGGGGCCAAGTCGTCTCCGCAAACCGACACGATTGCGCTGCGAAACGTGCAAGGCATCAAGGCTGGACAGAATTATCTTGTGGAAATCGAGCTAGCCGTTCCGGGGTCCTGGAACGTCGATGAGACGCGGAAGGTCGAGGATGCAGTGCGAGAACGGGTAGGCTCGAAGGTGCGTGGGGTTCGAAGAGTCAAAGTTCGCTTTGTGGCGAACAACAATGAGCTGCCAGACTTCTCGGATGAGTTCATCGGCACAGATATCAGTCCTCGGACCAGTCCCGAACCAGAGGATGAAGAGGAGGCGAGGCAAGAAAAGCACAGTCACGATCATCGCGCAAATGGTGAATCACGGAAGTCGCGTTGATAAAGCCTGGGAAACAATCACACGACCAAGTCGGACGAGGCTACAGTGGCCCTATCATAGAACCGTGTGTGACGGCACCTCTGTTACTGCTTCCATAGCACATCTGATCTTCGTTCCGCTCAGACATCGAGAACTGGGCTCACCAGCGTACGTGCGCGGTCGAATACGATAGGGCTTACTGCTCCCGCTACTAACGTCTTCACAGCTGAAATGGTGCCCTATCAAAGTCATCCTATATTGTGGTGTAATGCACTCTTAGGTGTGCGCCGGATGCGTCTTCGGGCCCTCGCTTTCAAGGTTGCGATCGAGCAAGACCAACGCTTTGACGGTTTGCCTCTTCAGCCGTGGGTCTTCACCAGTCGTCCAGTCCATCGACACTCCGGCATTCCGTTCATTCATCAATGCCAAGCAATGAATGCGCCACTTCTTGCAGGGCAGGGGACAAGGTAAGTGCCAAACCTTCATCGTAACTTACTCGCTACTGAGGCTGCAATTTCGCCAAAGTTCTATCTTATATCGCTTAGACCTGTAAAACAAGAAAGCAACGTTCGGATCTCTACATTCAATTTTCAATCAGTATGAACGCTTGATGTCTCTGTTCCGGTTGTGCATAGACTGACGTCATATCTATCTTCCAAACACCCGCTTCAATCGCGTCCCAGCCATTAACACTCCAGCTCGACCTGTCTTTCCCATACCTCATGATATAGGTAGTCCGCTAGTGGGAACCATGACGAATCAATCCCCTCTATACCTTGGTTTCGACCTTTCTACCCAACAACTCAAGGGCATTGTGGTAAGATCTGATCTGAAAGTAATCGATCAAGCAAATTTCGATTTCGATGCAGATTCAGTAGGCTTCGGTACGACGAAAGGTGTACTTACGAATGAGGAAGAGCACGAAGTATATGCGCCAGTTGCGGTTTTTCTCCAAGCGCTCGATGGGGTAATGCAAAAGCTCCAGGAAGACGGTCTCCAGTTTAGCAGAGTCAAAGGCATCAGTGGGGCTGGGATGCAGCACGGTAGCGTCTTTTGGAATCGCACAGGGGAGGAGGCTTTGCAACAGCTCGACGAGAGCAAGTCACTCGAAAGCCAACTAGACCAAGCTTTCTCCTACCCTTTCTCACCCAATTGGCAAGACGCTAGCACCCAGAAAGGTAGACGGATTCCTGAGCATCTCTTATCCCTTTCTAAAGACACTTGAAAAGCTTGAAACGCGTTTTAGCAGCATCCGCCACAGAGACTTGCATCACGAACCCACTCTCTAGCCTCAAGAAGAAAGGCTGACTCCGGGATTTGATCAGAATGCGATGACTTCGATAAGCAACTTAGGGACGAGTGGAGGCTTGCCGTGAATACTGGTAGCAAAGCACACCATGTAAGAACATAGACGATGGAGATCCCAGATACATCTGATCAACTATATATCTAGCGATTTACGGGACCACAAACTCTACGCTTCAGACGAAAACACCCCAGAGAATACGAAAATACCTCACGAATCTCGCTTGTCTCTTCCTTCCTAGCATCTCTCTTCCTGGGCAAGATTGCACCAATCGACATCTCTGATGTGTGCGGCATGAACCTGTGGGATATCCAAAAAGGATCATGGAACGAGGAGCTCCTATCGCTAGCTGCCGGGTCTCGGGATACCAGCAAGCTCAAGGCCCAGCTCGGCGATGTCCCAGAAGACGGTGGAGGCAGCCTTGGAGCTATCAGTAGCTACTTCGTCAAGAGATATGGCTTCGACCCTTCGTGCGCTATAGCTCCTTTCACTGGTGATAACCCTTCGACGATCTTGGCGCTACCCCTGAGGCCGCTCGACGCCATTGTTTCCTTGGGGACCTCTACGACATTCCTGATGTCGACGCCTCACTACAAACCGGATCCTTCGGTGCATTTCATGAATCATCCTACTACCCCAGGTTTATACATGTTCATGTAAGCAAGCATCCCCAGATCTCTGAGCCTTATCTCATGTGCTGGTGTGGTGTACCTTCAAGAGTTTCATCAAGCCTTGTAAACAATTTCTGCATCGTATGCGTTCCCCTCTTCAGTCTTTCGACTGACGAAGCCAAACGCGTTGACGGATTGCCGTGTTGGCTATTGGCTCTCATTGGTAGTCTCGCCCATCGTCGTTCCTTCGAACGTGCCCAGCACCGATGCACCACTCCCCCCACCACTCCGAATACTAACGAACAACTATCAGGCTATGCTACAAAAACGGCGGCCTCGCCCGCGAACAAATCCGCAACTCCCTCTCCACTCCCCCAACCTCCTCCTGGGAAACCTTCGACATCACCGCCTCCACCTCCCCACCGCTCGGCCAGAAGACGCCAGACTCGCCCCTGAAAATCGGTCTGTACTTCCCCCGCCCCGAGATCGTGCCGAACGTGCGCACAGGCACCTGGCGCTTCACCTACAACGCAAACACCAAAGCCCCCTCCGCCTCCACTGCAGACTGGTCGCTACCGTCCGACGACGCGCGCGCCATCATCGAGAGCCAGATGCTTTCCCTGCGCCTGCGCTCCCAAGATCTGGTCGAGCCCCCCTCGGAGGGCTCCCTCCCCGCGCAGCCACGACGCATCTACCTCGTCGGCGGCGGCAGCAGGAACGCCGCTATAGCGAAGATCGCGGGTGAAGTTCTGGGTGGGGTGGAAGGCGTGTACAGGCTTGATGTGGGCGAGAATGCGTGTGCGCTGGGAGCGGCGTATAAAGCGGTTTGGGCGGTGGAGAGACGGCGGGGGGAGACTTTTGAGCAGCTGATTGGGGAGAGGTGGAGGGAGGAGGAGTTTGTGAAGAGGGTGGCTGAGGGGTATCAGAGGGGGGTTTTTGAAAGGTATGCTGCGGCGGTGGAGGGTTTGGCTGCTGTGGAAAGGGAGGTTTTGAGGGGGGAGGT